>Ga0209369_1000080_pt1 | contig 224505 bp, 185 predicted proteins | sample EBPBio142010_DNA_FD_185865 | JGI IMG/M metagenome (GOLD analysis project Ga0209369, IMG submission 185865) | Wastewater treatment Type I Accumulibacter community from EBPR Bioreactor in Madison, WI, USA - Reactor 1_10/4/2010_ DNA (SPAdes)... | ecosystem: Engineered > Bioreactor > EBPR >... | reverse complement strand
AGCTCCGTTGATGTTCAAATCCGCTTTCGCCACGCCCGCGCTGCATAAGACAACCGCCGATAATAAGGCGGCTTTCACTGTATTATTTCGCAAAATATTCCTTTGCACTTTCTCTTTATAATCCGACATTCACGCTGATTTCGGGCGACTTCTTCGCCCGCGCAAAATCTTCCCCGGCATGGTAGGAGCTGCGCACGAACGGCCCTGCCGCCACCATCTCGAAGCCCATCGCTTCTCCGGCTACGCGCAATTCTTCGAACTCATCGGGATGATAATACTTCTGCACTGCCAGGTGGCGAGGCGAGGGACGCAGATACTGGCCGAGCGTAATGAAATCGATGCCGTGGTTCCTCAGGTCGCGCAGCACTTCGAGGATTTCTTCCTTGGTCTCGCCCAGGCCGGTCATCAGGCCGCTCTTGGTTTTGATGTTCGGGTCAAAGTCTTTCACGAACTTCAACAAATCGAGCGAACGCTGATATTTCGAGCCACGCCGTGCTACTGAGTAGAGACGCGGTACGGTTTCAATGTTGTGGTTATAGACATTAGGCCGTTCGCGGGCGACAGTCTCGACATCGTGCAGCTTGCCTTTGAAGTCGGGGGTGAGAATTTCGATTTTCGCTTCAGGGATGGCCGCCCGCACCTCACGGATAGTCTGCACCCAGTGCCCAGCGCCACCGTCAGGTAAGTCGTCGCGATCGACCGATGTGATGACGACATATTTTAAGCCCAGGCGTTTTGCAGCCTCTGCTACGCGAGACGGCTCGGTGATATCGAGAGCCAACGGCCTTCCGGTCGCCACATTACAAAAAGCACAGGCGCGCGTGCAACGCTCACCGCCAATCATGAAGGTAGCGGTTTTATGGCTCCAGCATTCTCCGATGTTAGGGCAGCGTGCTTCTTCGCACACCGTGACGATACCCAGTTCTTGCAACTGGCCGCTCGTCTCAACGGTATCGCGGGCTTTTCCGGTTTTCTGCTTAAGCCATTCGGGAACGCGCAGATTACCGTTCAAATATTCAGTATCGGTTTTGGGGGTAGTTAAGGAATCGAGCGAGATGAGTTGCATAGAGATACTCCGCAAGGAAATTTACCAAATCCGCGCGTGTAATGATAATTTTAGATCTTAGGTCTTGGAGCTTAGATCTTAGGAGGGGCTTAGGAGAGTGAGAGGCCTCAGTTCTAAATTCAAAGTTCTAAAATCTCAATCCTGCTGCTCCCATCTGTGTCCATCTGTGTTTATCTGTGGTTTATTTCTTGAGAGGCAATGGCTTAAATCGTCCACTGGTCGTGGGCAATGCCAACCAAATACCAGGTTTTTCCACGTGGCTGAAACACCAGGTAGAGGCTTTTCCAGTCGAGACCTGCCGTATCCTGCAGATCGGGGCTGTGATATTCCACTACGATGGAACCGGGATAAAACTTGTGCAGATTGTTCAAAGTGTTGCCCCGCTGCTTAATGCGGTTATAGCGCACTGGTTCCATGCGGGCAAAATCGCGGCTATAAACGAACTTCAAGAAATAGTCGCGCCAGGCCAAACGAATCGGCTCGCCAGTACCGTCATAACTTCCCCAATGATAGCGATACTGGCTACGCCCCAGGCGGCGCACCCGCGACTTGGAAAAGCGGCGGTCATTTTTCGTGGCGTGAGCGTAAGGAGAAAAACGCAGGCCCCGGCGAGAATCGACATACTGCGAAAGTCGATTCATCTGGCGATCGCGCAAGGCGGAGATAACCCCCTGCGCGCGTTTGCCAATAATCTTTTCCGCTTGCTTTGGAGTGTAAACGAAAGCTTGCTTACTACGCGCTTGTGCCTGGATATGACAAGCCAGCAAGAGCACCACAACCAAAACCACCGGGAAATATCGTTTCATACCCTTATTATCCAACAAACGACAGCAAGATTGGATAACGATACACGAATAAAAATCATTTCCCGGACGGCGTAGGAATGACCTTCTTCGCCCTGCCATATTCCAGCCACGCACTCAGCGCGTGCTGGATGTAGTCGATTCGCAGTTCATTGACACGGTTATCGGCAGGAGGGCTGCCCGGCTCAGTATAAGCTCTTGGCATTCCGCCTTTAAGCTCCCCATCTTTCACCTGGGTTTTCACCAGAAACGCCACACCGCTTTCAACTTCTTTTTCCATGATATCGCGCAACTCCTGGTGTTCGGGCGGCAAGAAAGTGAGAGCGGCATTCATGCCTTCCACACGCGTGGCAATGGGAGTCGTGCGCACATCGCGCAACGCCGGGTCTTTTACGATAACTTCGCAAATTTGCACCGCATGACGGAGTATCAAGGGTTTACTGATGCTCTGGTCGCTAAAGGCATGAAGCGGCCAGAGCCTTGCAGTGGCAATAAGCACCCAGTGATCGGCAGGGACATTTTGCGACGTTGCACGCGCCCGTGCCAGGCTGCCGATAGCGCGAAAAGCAGCGTTGATCCAGCGGGCTTTCAGCTTGGGATCGGGATCGCGCTCGGCCAGCATCGCCAGGCCCAATGCAGCTTCACCGGGATAATAGAGCGAGATCCAGTTATCCAGCTTTCCGCCTTTGGCCGGGTCGTATTTCGAATAGAAACTGCCATCCGGGTTTTGCAAAAACAAAATCCCATTGCCTAATTGACGAAGAGTTTCCAGCGAAGTGGTGCCGGGAGCCACTTTCTCGGTTTCCAACAAACCGACAAGCCCCAGGCCGATGCCGCCCAGCTTAACTTCGGCTGGCCCTTCACCTGCCCTATCAGAAGGCAACGACCAGACGGCAAGCACATCGTCCTCGCCTTTTATGGGCTTGATGTATTTAGTCTGCAGCCACTTGGCAGCGCGCACCAGGGCGGCTTTGGTTTCCGGCAAAGGCTTATATTGATAGGAATCGGCCAGAGCATACATCGATCCGGCGTGACGCAATACATTATAAACCGGCTTATAACGCCTATTGGGTTCGATGTTATCGAGATAAACGAACTCGCCCGAGGATTTGGTGGCACGCACCATGTGATGAATGCCTTCATCCATCGCATTTTTGAGTTGCTCGGCAGAAACGGCAGTCGTTCCGGCTTCCTGGGCACAACCCGGCAATACGGCCAAGAACAGAGTCAACAAAAACCAACGGCTTTTTCTTAAAGATTTCATACTTTTAAAAAATATCAGATATAAGTACAGAGAAAAATCCAAACGATGTGAACCAGCGCATGAATCAGAAAAGCTGGAAGAAAAGACTTCTCACGCCAGCATAAAATTCCCAACAATGCCCCGCCAATGAATGAGGAATACATCTCCAACGAAGGCTTTCCCCAGTGTGCCAACCCAAACAGCCCGGCTTGCAGGGCGATGGCAAGAACAAACCCAAAACCTTGTGCGGTCCCGAACAGAAGAAAACCACGGAAAAACCACTCCCAGCACAGCATATAAAGAATAACCGTTGCTACAAGCCAGAGCAGTGAAACCGGACTATTAATTTCCGGCAAATAAGCATCATAAAAGGTGCGCACTTCAGGCACACGCGAATAAAACCAGAGGAACGGCAACATAACCAGAGTGATAATGGCAGCAGTTTTGAGATGCTTTTTCCATTCGCGAAACTCCCAGCCGTAGTTCCACGCATTGTGCTTCTGGTCTTTGAGCCACTCCAGCCGGGTCAGGCCCTGCCCGAACAACATCCACACCACACCCAGCGGCAAAACCAGGTTACACAGGAAAGCGGCGCCCACCCAGCGGCCCCAATCACGACTGGTGCTAATGCCGGAATTGTGCTGCGCCCAGAGCAAGAACGCTCCGGCCACCAGCACAACGGCGGCACGCAAAATCATCGTGCCCTGGGTTTCGTCGTCCTCCCAACTGCTCTGCAAAATGACTTCGGCATTCTGTGCGGAAGTTTGTATCGCTTCGGTTTTACTCATGAGTATTTTCGACTGCTCAAATTGACAATGACGGCATCTAACGCTAAGATACTTGACGAAAATTCATCGGACGAATTCGTTGTTTCCCCACTCTTTTTCTTATGCTTTCCGAACGTATAAACCGCATCCAACCGTCGCCGACCATGGCGATTTCCGCGCAATCCAAGGCGATGCGCGCCGCCGGTGAAGATGTCATCTCTTTTGACATCGGCGAACCTGATTTTGACACGCCAGAGGCCATCAAGGAAGCGTGTATCCAGGCCATCATGGATGGAGACACCAAATACACCGCCGCCAACGGCACCCCCAAGCTGCGCGAAGCTATCGCCCAGAAGATGAAGCGCGAGAACCGTTTGGTCTACACGCCCGATGAAGTCACCGTCGGCTGTGGCGGCAAGCACGTTCTCTACAACATTTTCCAAAGCATACTCAATCCGGGCGATGAGGTCATCATTCCGGCCCCCTACTGGGTTTCCTACCCCGACCAGGTTTTGCTGGCCGACGGCGTGCCGGTGATCTTACAGACCACGCAGGAAAACGAGTTCAAGATCACCCCGCAGCAGTTGGATGACTGCCTGAAGAGCCATCCGCGCGTGAAGGCGTTCGTCATCAACTCGCCCAGCAACCCCACCGGTGCAGTTTACTCACCCGAAGCCTTGAAAGAGCTTTGCAAAGTGTTGGAAAACTACCCCAACGTGCTCGTCATCTCCGATGAAGTGTATGAGCACATGGTCTACAAGCCCCACGAGCAGTATTCGGTGGCCACCTATTCCGAAGAGTTTAAGAACCGCACCATTTTGGCGCTTTCCTGCTCGAAGAGCTACTCCATGACCGGCTGGCGCATCGGTTGGACCTGTTCCAACCTTGAACTCGCCAAGGCCATGAGCAAGTTATCGAGCCAGAGCACCTCCAACCCCACCAGCTTCGCCCAGGCCGGTGCCATCAAGGCACTGGAACTCGGCCCCGATGCCGCCATGATGGCTGAATTCGAAAAGCGCGGTTCGGTGATGCGCGAACTACTCAAAGACATCCCCGGCTTCGAGTGCATGCGGCCCCAGGGCGCTTTTTACCACTTCCCGAAGGTTTCGGGCCTGTTTGGCGTGATGGTCGACCGTGATACCCAAATCGACTCCGCTGCCACTCTTGCCAAATATTTGCTGAAAACCGCCAAAGTCGCCTGCGTCCCCGGCGAAGGTTTCGGCGCGCCCGACCACATCCGCTTCTCCTACGCCAATTCAATGGAGAACATCAAACGCGGTATCGACCGAATTTTGAACGTATTGCCAGAATAACTTGATCTTTGATCTTGGGTCTTTGGTCTTGGCTACGGTCAGGCTCAAAGACCAAAGATCGAAGACCAAAGATCAAAGGACTAAGAACATGTCTGAAAAAGTCGCTGAAGGTTTGCAAGATATTGTTGTAGCCGAATCCTCTATTTGTTTTATCGATGGTAAACGCGGACAGCTCGTTTATCGCGGTTATGATATTGATGATATTGCGGCCAATTCCAATTTTGAGGAAGTGGCCTATTTATTGTGGAACGGCTCTCTTCCCACGGCTGAGCAGCTTGCCCAGTTGAACCAGCAGTTCAACGATGCGTTGACCTTGCCCGAAGAAGTGCTGAGCGTGCTGCGCGCGTTGCCTGCCGATGCCAACCCGATGCGGGTGCTGGAAATCGCCGTCGCCACCCTGGGCGTGCTCGACCCGCAAGGCGAAGACAACTCGCCCAAAGCCAACCGCGCCAAGGCAATTCGCCTCACCTCGCGCCTCTTCCTCATCACTGCCACCTGGCATCGCCTGCGCCGCGGCCTGGAACCGGTTGCCTTTTCTCCCGAGCGTTCACTGGCTGCCAACTTCCTGTTCGCTCTCACCGACCAGGAGCCGGATGAATACGCTGCCCGCACCTTCGACGTGGCCCTTATCCTGCACGCCGACCACGAACTCAACGCCTCCACCTTCTCGGCTCGCGTCACCGCTGCCACTCTGAGCGACATGCACTCGGCTATCGTTTCGGCCATCGGCACCCTCAAAGGCCCGCTGCACGGCGGAGCCAATGAAGCCGTAATGAAGATGCTCGAAGAGATCGGCACCCTTGACAACGTCGATACCTACATGGAGCAGTTGCTGGCCGCCAAGAAGAAGGTCATGGGCTTTGGCCACCGCGTCTACAAGGCCAAGGACCCCCGCGCCAAGATTCTGGAAAAGATGAGCGAAGAGCTCGGCCAGCGTAGCGGCAAACCGGAATGGTTCGAAATGAGCCGCCGCGTCGAAGAGATCTTCCAGCCGTTGGTCGCCGCCAAGGGCATCTACCCCAACGTCGACTTCTTCAGCGCTTCGTCCTACCATGTCATGGGCATCCCGCGTGACCTGTTCACCCCGATCTTCGCCTGCTCACGCGTTGTCGGCTGGACTGCCCATTTGATGGAACAATACGCCGATAACCGCCTCATCCGTCCGGCTTCGGACTATGTCGGCCCCACCGGTTTGAAGTATGAAGCGATTGAAAACCGTTAATACGGATTTCTAAAACCAAAAAGCGAGGTGCATTCGATGCACCTCGCTTTTTTTGTCAGAATTGACAGAAGGAAACATCGCCACCACGCTTATGAACATCAACTTCAATCATATCCCGTCTTTCTATACCGACGATGCCAACGAACCGTACGGCGTCAACGTCATCATCGAAACTCCCAAAGGCTCCGGCCATAAATATGCCTGGAAAGAAACCTATGGCATCATCGAGCTACGCCGCATTTTGCGTGGTGGCATGGTGTGGCCGTGCGATTTCGGCTTCATTCCTCAAACCCACGCCGAAGACGGCGACGCCATCGACGTGGCGCTGCTCATCGACCAGCCTTGCTTTCCCGGTTGCCTGGTGCGGGCGCGGGTTATCGGCTCGATTGGATTGATTAAAAATGGAGAGGAGAACGATCGGATTCTCTGCTGTCCGGTTTCTCTCTCCGGTGCGGCTTCGGTGTGGGACGAAGTGCGCGATTTAAATGATGTGCCGTTACGCCAGATCAAGGAGATTGAAGGGTTCCTCACGGATTATCAAACATTCGAAGGTAACGAGATTGAACTGACCGGAATTAAAAATGCCGAGCACGCCTGGCAAAGCGTTTTGGCTTCGGTGCAGCGCTGGAAAGCATTGTAATTGAAAGAGAACTGCAAGGAAATTTAGCCACAGAGTCACACAGATTTAAGCAGAGCGATTCTAACGTTTCATCTCGTCATCGGCTGATGAAGACCGTTTATTTATAATCGTCAAGACATTGCCGGATATCAGGCGCTTTCCCCGCACACAGAAATATCCCGATTTCAACAAAGTGTTTTTGGCCGCAAAATTGCTAAAAAACAGCATTCGTTATATCCATTTGAAAGCACTGAGAGGCCGCCGGAAGGCATGGCCAAATTCAAGCAATATCCGCTGACGCAATGAAACTTTTCGCGATTATTTGAAAGTTAAAGACTGGACAATGTAACACTTCATGACGGCAGGCAAAGCCGAGGCTCATCGTGTTTTTTATTCCGACGAAAACCAATTCTACAATCCGTTCAAGCAGAGGGAGGGATGATGCCGACCGAGTTTAAAGTGGGCGATCGCGTCAGTTGGAATTCGGAAGCCGGCCGGGTTTCGGGAACAATTATCAAGGTTCACACCAGCGACTTCGATTACAAAGGCCACACTCATCGCGCCACCATAGACGACCCACAATATGAAATAAAAAGCAGTAAAACCGATCACATTGCAGCCCATAAAGGCTCCGCGCTCACCAAATTGTAATCCCAGACATTTATACGACATAATTCATACGACCGTCCTAACATCACCGGAGGAAATATGCCCAACAACAAGCCAAGTAAAAATGGAGAAGCCGCTTTTTTAGGTGAACTGTTCGCCTTCCGCAACGCCCTAAAGCTCATTCACTGGTCGATCACCGGTAAAGGCAGCTACGAAGCCCACATCTCGCTCGACCAGGCCATCGATTCGCTGGTCGATATCACCGACCGGTTGGTGGAAACCAGCTTCGCCCTGCGTGGCACGCTGGATATTGTCATCCCCGAAACAGCGCGGCCCAAGGATCATATTAAATACATCGAGGATTATTACCAACACGTGGAAGATGTGCGGGAAAAACTATTCCCCGAAACGTTCTCACAATCGATTATCGACGACGCGCAGGAAGCGATTCAGCAGTTATTGTTCCGATTAAAGCGGTTGGAGTGAGGAGCGGTAGACAAGTAGGTAGTAGATGGAATACGGGAGGCAACCAGAGCCGGGGCTTCCCGTATTTTATTTTTGTTTATGGTGGAAAAACAATCCGACCAACTTTAAGCGTTGAGCGCTGTAGCAATCGCTTCACGCAACGCCTTTTCCAAGCGCTCCACGCATTGAGCACGCTGCACGCGTGAGGGCAAATCATCGAGATCTTCAAAAGTGAGCGGTTCTCCGAAATGGATGTGTACCGGTGCCAGCGTGGGTTTAGGCACAACTTTCCCGTAGGGCATAATAATATTGGTGCCCACAATACCCACCGGAACAACAGGAACCTTCGCCCGCAGCGCTAACAACGCCACACCCGGCAGTAACGGTTGAAGCTGCCCATTTTGCGATAACTGTCCTTCCGGGAAAACCACTACCGCCTGCCCGCCTTTGAGTAACTGTTCGGCACGCTTGAGTGCAGCCCGGTCGGGCACGCCACGCTCCACGGGAAAAGCCTGGGCGAAATCGATGAGCGAACCCAGCACCGGAATTTCAAATAGCTCGCGCTTGGCCATAAACCACAGGGGGCGATGCAACGACAACCCCACGAACGGCGGGTCACAATCGGCGATGTGGTTGGGAGCCAGCAGCACCGGGCCACGCACCGGCACGTTTTTGCGGCCTGTCACTTTCCAGCGCGGGGCCAGCAGACGGAGCACTCCACGCAGCCCTATGGTAACAGGCGCATAAGCCGCCCAAAAGGCCGGGGAAGAGTTATGAGTTGACCGGGAATCGCCTTTAATGAGCCGGGCCTCCTGCGCCTGCGGTGGCGGGTGATTCTTCGTCAATGCCTTCTTCAGTGCCCAGCAACACGCGGGCGATTTCATCGGGAGTGGTCAACCCCTGGCGGAGCTTACTTAAACCATCCTGCCACAGGGTGCGCATGCCGTTGGCAATGGCGATATCGCGCAGATCCATGGAGCTGGCTTTATTCATGATGGCACGGCGAATTTCACGCTCCACCGGCAGCAGTTCGATAATTGCTAAACGACCACGCGTACCACGATCGTTACATTCTTCGCAGCCTTCACCGTGATAGAGCGGAAAGCCTGGCTCCAGATTCAGGCGCGAAACCCAGGCTTCATATTCGGGATCGTCTTCGCCCATACGCACACGACAGCTCCGGCAAATCATGCGCACCAACCGCTGCGCCACCACGCCCGACAAACTGGAAGCGATGAGGAACGGGGCGATGTCCATGTCCTGCAAACGCGTTACTGCCGCCACCGCCGAGTTGGTGTGGAGCGTGCTGAGCACGAGGTGGCCGGTCAGAGCAGCGCGGATAGCGATATCGGCTGTTTCACCGTCACGAATTTCGCCAACCAGAATGACGTCCGGGTCCTGGCGCAGAATAGAACGCAACTGTGCCGCAAATGTGAGTCCGATCTCAGGATGAACGTTGGTCTGGTTCACGCCGGTGAGTTCATATTCCACCGGATCTTCAACCGTGATGACATTTTTGGTGTCGTCGCGCGTGGCAGCCAGTGCGGCATAAAGCGTGGTGGTTTTACCAGAACCCGTGGGGCCTGTCACCAGAATCATACCCTGCGAACGCTGGAGCATATCCTGGAAGGTATCGCGCGTATCGCCCTGGAAACCCAGTTGGCGCAGGTCGGTCACCAGTGAAGAGCGGTCAAGCAGACGAATTACGATCTTCTCACCGTAAATGGTCGGCAGAGTGCTGACGCGAAAATCGAAGGTCAAGCCACCAATATCCGCGCGAAATCGACCGTCCTGCGGCAGGCGTTGCTCGGTGATATCGAGGTGGCAAAGCACCTTCAACCGCGAAAGAATCGGCGGCATTAATTCCTTGGGAATCAGGCCCCCTGCACGCAACTGTCCATCGACGCGATAGCGCGGCAGCAGACCGTCTTCGCGCGGTTCCAGGTGCATATCCGAAGCACGCATCTGCACGGCAATTTTCAGAAGTTCGTTGACATACAGGATAATCGGACCGAGGTTAGGGTCGTCGTGACGGTCTTCCTCCCCGTGGATACGCACACCCGTATCATCGAGATCACGCTGTTCACCCTGCCCCAGGCCGGTTTGTGCCGGAGCGGTATCAGTATCCTTCTTGGTGAAGTTCAGGGATGTCGATTCTGCCTGCAGCGCTGTGGGGTCGAGCGCCATGATATCGCTGCGCGATGCCCAGCCATTATCGACGAGAACTTGCGCGAAGCGCTTGCCGCCGCTGCGCTGCTTCGCCGCTTCCTGCACCTGTTGGGCACTGAGAATGCCCTGCATCATTAACGCCCGCGCCAACTCCTGTTCGGTCATAGTTCAAAAAAGAGGATAAAAAACGAAAAATGGAGGGTGGAATAAAAAATTCCACCCTCCATTATACTTTAGAACTTAGGTCTTAGAACTTAGATCTTAGGAAAGGCTTGGTAAAGCACTATGCTTAAGCCCTATCGTTAAAATCCGCAATCCACAATCCAAAATCTAAAATCATACTACCATCCGCGTCCGGCCATTTTGTCGCTTTCTTCCATCTTGCGAATATCCAAACCAGCCATCGGGGTGCCAAGGTTCATCGAAGCTTCAACCAGCTTACCCGGATCCTGGAAGTTGGTGACAGCATCGACGATAGCACGGCCGCGCGCTGCCGGGTCGTCGCTCTTGAAGATGCCACTGCCGACGAACACGGCTTCGGCACCGAGTTGCATCATCAGAGCGGCATCGGCCGGGGTGGCCACTCCACCGGCACTGAAGTTCGGTACCGGCAGTTTGCCGGTTTCGTGAATCTGCAGCACCAATTCATAAGGCGCGCCCAAATTCTTGGCAACGGTCATCAGTTCTTCGCGCGGGGTAGCCTGGATAGCTTTGAGGCCACCAATCACGGTACGCAAGTGACGCACGGCTTCCACCACGTTGCCGGTTCCGGCTTCGCCCTTGGTGCGGATCATGGCAGCGCCTTCACCGATGCGGCGCAGGGCTTCGCCCAGATCGCGACAGCCGCAGACGAAAGGAATCTTAAAGGCGTGCTTATCGATGTGGAACTCTTCATCGGCCGGGGTGAGCACTTCGCTCTCGTCGATGAAATCGACGCCCAGTTCCTGGATGATCTGTGCTTCGACAAAATGGCCGATACGCACTTTGGCCATCACGGGGATGGTGACGGCACTCTGAATCTCTTTGATGAGGTTGAGGCTCGTCATACGAGCGACGCCGCCTTCTTTACGAATATCGGACGGCACGCGTTCGAGCGCCATGACGGCGCAAGCGCCGGCTTCTTCGGCGATAACGGCTTGTTCGGGGGTGACGACGTCCATGATGACGCCGCCCTTGAGCATTTCTGCTAAGCCAACTTTAGTGGCAAAGGTTGATTTCTGTTCTTCGAGCGAAGACTTCGCACTTCCGTTCAATTGGGACATGACTACTCCATTTAAATTCACTGTTTAATCTATCAAAATACGCCGGGTCCGTCAGACAAGGGTACGCCAACCGAAAGCGTTCCACAAAGTGAGCACCACCAGCGTTGCACCAAATCCCACGGCAAACACGCGCAGGGCACGGCCTTCGCCCAAAATCTCGCGCCAGCCGAGGGCAAAAATGACGCACATCGGCAATAACGCCGGATGCATGTAGCGCGCTTGAGCTTGAAAATAAGTGAGGTTGAAACGAAACAATACCAACGTCACCGCCCAAAACGCCAGCCCCCACCAGATGAGGCCGATTTTAGGTAGAATCGGTAATACCGGCTGTTTCCACTCCTGCCATTTCCATTTCGTATAGCCCCACAAAGCCACTACAGTAGCGAGGAAGGGAACCAACATCAGCGGCAAGGCTGTAAAAGCTTCAAACTTCGGCCCACTTGTGCCAAACGGATTAAGCATGATGATGGCCGTATTCGGCCCACCGAAAAAGCCCCAGCAGGTGGTAAACAGAATCACGAAAAAAGCGCGGATATATTCCACTACGGAAACCCCTGTTATCGCCATCATCGTCTGCGGGCTGGGTGAGCTTTTGGTGAATGCCTCATCGAAAATCCGCGCGGCCAGCGGATCGCCATAGAGCATGGTATTGCGCACCAGCCACCAACCGCCCAAAAGCGCGGTAACGGCCACAGCGGCTGCCACGGGCACGTAGGAAACCTTTTCGCTGCAACGCATCAAGTGCAACGTTCCCCCCAACGCGATGATGCCAACCACCAGCGCGGATGATTTGGTCAGCAGCCCCAGGCCAAAAAACAACCCCAGTAACGCACCGTCACGCCAGGTAGCTGTCCCCTGCTCAGCCCGAGGTACCATGCGCGCCACTGCCCATAGCATGGTGGCGCAAAACAGGCCGGAAAGGGCATCGTTGCCGCCGGATGTTCCCACCGCGATATGCATCGGCCACACCGCAGCAAGGCCGGTCGCCAGGTAACGGATTGTATTTTCGTTAGGAAAAAACCAGCCTAATCCCTGCCAGAGAAGGACGATGGTCAGCGCACCGCAAACAAGCGAAATGATGCGACCCGCATAAGGAGCAGCACTCTCCGATACCAAATAAAACGGTGCAACCAATGCATAATACAGCGGTGGTTGATGGAATTCGTAGCCGGAGGCGTTGGCACCTTTAGGTTCGAAGACAGGCAGCGATTTCTTCTCGGCTAAATACTGCGCATACTCCATGTGCGCCATTTCGTCCGGAGCATGTCCCATCGGAACAGTCGCTACCAGCAACCCCGTCAGCACCACATACACCAACAAACAGGCAATGAGAAATTTATTGTTAGACATTAGTTAATCCGCAACACGCGATAGCCGCGCGATTCGTAGATTTCCGTCAGCAGGCCCTGTGCGATGGCTTCTTCGATTTGTGGCGGTGGCCCGCCGAAACCGCCGTTCTGTGCGGCGCGGGTGTTCCACAGCACATGCGTTGCCCCCTGCTCTTTAAGCTGTGCGATGAACGCACCGCCGGTTTGCATCTTTGAAAAATCGAGCAGGTTGTTGTGCGCGTCATCGCCCCAGAAATAGCGACGCTTCAGGTAGTAGTTACGCGGTTCGCCGAAGATGGCAAACAGCGCATTTTCATCGGTATTCTTTGAGGCCCAGTCCATCGCGTTATAGCCGCCGAACATGCGTTCGACATACTCCTGCGGATTCCCTTGGCCCAACGCTACCGACACTACATCGCCAAGCCGCCACAACGTGAGGCGTGGCACAAACAAGAGCCATGCCACCAGAGTAACGCCCACCACCCACTTGAGTAAAACGCCGCGTTCCTGCATGCGCGTCATACCCCAGCCACAGGCTACGCCCAGCAAAGCCAGGGTGGGAATGAGGTAACGCAACTGTTGGCTACTCACGGCCCAGAACACCCAGAAAAACAAAAAACTCCACAGCAAAAACCGTACGGCGATGGGTTTATTCTTGAGGAACAGTATCGGCACGCCGAACGCCAACAGCGCCGGGCCGACCACGGTTTGCAGCACGTGCCCGGCGGTTTCGAAGCGCCCGACGGGGCCATTATCTGCAATCGGGAGGTCGATGAACGGCCAGTAAGGGCGCGGAAAAATCGCTATGCCCTGCCCCGTATTAAACAGGAAATTGAGCGGCGACCAGGCGGCGCGAAACGGCAGCAGAAGCAAATCGAGTGGGCTGCGCCCGAAGCCGAAGGCTTCCTGGTCGCGGGCGTAGGCCTGGGCCATTTCCAGCGTCCAGCCCTTGCCTCCGAAGATTTCATAGGCGAAGGGATATACCGGATTACCGACCCAAATCCAGTTGCGAATGTAATAAAAGCCGCCCAATACAGCCGTCAGTGCGCAAAAGCCCAGCAGTGGTTTGAGGTGAAACTCTTTGCGCTTTGCCATATCGCCAATCGCCCACAGCAAAAGCCAGCCGAAAAAGAGCACACCGAAATACTTCATGTTGCAGGCGAAACCACACATTACGCCGCTCCACAACAGCCAGAACGCCTGGCGGGTTTGTAACCAGTTGATAAAGCAGAGGAAGGCCGCCAGCACGAAGAAGGTAAGCCCCAGGTCAATGTAAGCCGTGGTGGCTTCCACCAGTACAATGGGAATGGAAGCAAACAGCGTCGCGGCCAGTAAGCCTCCGCGTAGCGAAGCATGGCGCTGGCCGATAACGATGATGGTAAGGAAGCAAAACGGCAACATCAACCAGTGAAACAACTTGGCCAGCACGGGGCCGCTCAGTTTCAATCCCACCGCGAAGAACATCTCCATCGCGAAGGGGAAGTAGGTGTGATGGTCGTAGGGCAGTTCGGTGATACGACCGTCGAGCAGATAACGTTGTGGAGCCGCAAGGTGATAGACCAGCGAATCGTAATCGTTGGCGTGGGGCGGGGCTAAGGTCAGAAATAACGTCAATCCACTTAATAACAGTAGATAAATCAGTATTAATCTGTCAATCGCTTGCAACCGCCCTAACCCGTGCCATGCGATTCGTGCGTTTTTCAGAACTACTTTAAAACGCACTATCGGCACTAACAGCAAAGGTATGAACAGCAGCCACGGTGCCAATGTAATGGAGAGGAAGTGTCCGGTTAAAGTGAGAAGCAAAGCCAACCCACCCACCCAGGCTGCTGCTCCCAAAGCGGTGTTTTCCAGTAAGGTGCGGCGCTCATCGGCTATTGCCCAGCTTGCACCAATCAATGCGACTGCAACCAAGAGAATTATTGCAACGTCGGCAAGATAAAACATAATCTGCGGAAGAACCTCAATAAAAACGGAGAATGATATTTGTCAAAAGTATAGTTGAGTTGGCCGGTTACATCGCACTTATAGCCCAGCCGCACAAAAAAACGACCGCACAAAGATGCGCGGTCGTTTTTGGCAATTCCCAGTTTTAAAGATCAACCTTTACATTTTCACCCGGTTCATACCTCTCGCCAGTTGCCATCGCTTTGGCAAAACCCAATACATTCATCACCAGGCTGGAAGGCGCATCCCAATATTCGGCATGATCGACTTCCACTGCGAGCAGCGTCAGCGTGGGATCGTCTTTGCCTTCGGGAAACCAGGCCTTGTGCGCCGGACTCCACAGTTCTTCAATTTTGGCACGGTCTTCAACTACTCTGGCACGGCCCGATACCGAAACATAGACCTGGTTGGGACGGTCGCTATACCCCAGGTTCACATGGCTATCGTGTGCCACTTCATGCACTTTAGCCGAGCCTTTCTCGATAAAAAACCAGAGCGTCCCATCGAAATCGGTAGTTTGCGTGGACATGGGACGGCTACGCAAACTGCCGTCGGCTTCCACCGTGGTCAACATGGCAATATCGATATCTTTAATCAGTTCAGCTAATTTCTGAATGGATTCTTCGTGAGTTAAATTTTCGCTCATTGGTTGCTCCTCTTTTGCGATAGTAACAAAAGGGGATAATGCAATTTGAAGGCCGAAGGGAATAGCCGCGAAAAGGCAAAAAACACACAAGGAAGAGATGATACGAATTTAACAGGCTCCTCCCCTCACGCCCGGCTCCTCTCCCAGAACAGGGGAGCACGAACCGCCACGTTTCACTCTATGTGGTGCGCTGAGATATGTGCAGCGTGAAGAACCGCGCGCGTAAGCGAGCCGGATTGTACAGGTATTATACGCCTACCCGGCTTGTTTATACTGATGTTATTGAAGCATTAGGATAGGCAAAACTCTTCTACAATCCGGCTCGCTTACGCGCGCGGTTCTTCACATCGTAAACAGAATCGGTGCTCCGTAAAAGAACACGCCAAAGCAAAACAGAATGAACAAAGCGGCTAAGACATCTTTCAAATCGCTGCTCATAGTCAACACCTCTTAACGCTGCAACTGGTCGCTGGCGGCGTGGTCGATGGTGCCCTGGGTGGCGTTTTCATACATGTGCAGATTCTTTTCCCAGTAGCCCTGAGCCTGCAAAATGGCATCGATCACTTCACGCACCGCACCACGCCCACCCCAGTTTTCGGTGACGAAATCGGCGCGCTCGGCCAGAATATCAGAAGCATCGGCAACGGCCACTTTCAAGCCGCAAACGGAAAAGGCGGCCAAATCGGGAATATCATCTCCAATGAAACAGGTTTCATCGGCAGTCACTCCGTAACGCTTTTGCAAGTCGAGAATTGCGGCAGCTTTGTCATCGCAATCGAGAATACACAAGTCGGGGTCGAGGCCTAAAGAAAGAAAACGCTTCTCGGCTACCTTCGAAGCACGTCCCGATACCCAGGCTACCAGCAAGCCGGCCTGACGCGCAGCTACCAGGCCGAAGCCATCGCGCACGAAAAAGGTTTGCAGCAAACGGCCCTCTTCATCGAAGCAAAGGCCGCCTTCGGTCAGAACGCCATCGACATCGCAGCACAGCATTTTAATGTTTTGCCAGCGTGCTTCGTCAATTTCCGCCTGTTCTTCACATCCACAACCATGATGGTGATGATGGTCGTGCTCGTGCTCGGTTTCGTATTCAGTTCCACTCATAACGATTAAATCTTACTCTGAAAAAATTCAAGGGTCGGGCGCAATCCGTCACGCAGGGCAATTTTCGGTTCCCAGCCCAGCACGCGCTTAGCCTTGGAGATATCGGGTTTACGCTGTTTGGGGTCGTCCTTGGGCAGCGGCTCATAGACAATTTCCGACTTGGTGCCGGTCAACTCGATCACCACTTCGGCAAACTCCAACATGGTGAATTCGCCGGGGTTGCCGATATTTACCGGCAAGTGCTCATCGCTCATACCCAGCTTGTAGATGCCATCCAGCAGGTCGGAGCAATAGCAGAACGAACGGGTCTGCAAGCCATCGCCATAAATCGTAATCGGCTCGCCGGTGAGCGCCTGTTTGATGAAGTTGGGCACGACGCGGCCATCATTGAGGCGCATGCGCGGGCCGTAGGTGTTGAAGATGCGCACAATCTTGGTATCGAGGCCATATTGATGGTGGTAGGCCATGACACTGGCTTCGGAGAAACGTTTGGCTTCGTCGTAGCAGCTTCGCGGGCCGATGGAGTTCACATTGCCCCAGTAATCTTCGGTCTGCGGATGCACCAGCGGATCGCCGTATACTTCCGAGGTGGAGGCCATGAGCAACCCGGCCCCTTTTTCGCGCGCCAGTTCCAGGCAGTTATGAGTGCCGTGCGCGCCGACTCGCAAAGTCTCGATGGGAAGTTGGGCGTAATCGATGGGCGAAGCCGGAGAAGCCATCTGGAAAATGAAATCGACGGCACCATCAACACTGATGCCGTCGCTGATGTCTTGTTCGAGAAGAGTGAAGTTCGGCGAAGTGATATGCGCCACATTATCCCGGCTGCCGGTAATGAAGTTATCGACGGCAACGACTTCGTGCCCTTTACTCAAACAAATATCTGCCAGATGCGACCCTAAAAAGCCTGCTCCGCCGGTAATAACAATTCTCATGGGAAATTTAAAAGGAAGGTTTCAATGCACTTCAAAACGCGATACTATTTTACGGCATGGGTGCTCTTTTGACCAAAATTACAATTCCCTTCTGGAAAATGCACGGTGCGGGTAACGATTTCGTGGTACTCGATGCCATTTCTAACCCACTGCCCCACGACTTTGATTTCGCCAAAGCCGCCGAGTTGCTTTGCACGCGCCATTTTGGCGTCGGCAGCGACGGGCTGCTGTTGCTCGACCGCGCCACAACACCCGATGCTCAGGTACGCATGCGGATGTGGAACCCCGATGGCAGCGAAGACATGTGCGGCAACGGCCTGCGCTGCGTGGCCCAACTCGCCCACGATAACGACCACGTAACCAGCGAAGAGTTCATCACCCAAACCCTGGCCGGTTTGCGTTCGTGTATTACCCAGGGAAAAGGCCAGGTGCGCATCGAAATGGGCCAGCCAAATTTCGCTTTCGAAGCTATTCCCATGCTTGCCATACAGCGCGACGGCAATCAGCAATATACGCTCACCGTGGGTGACCGGGAGTTCCCCAATTGCGTCTCACTTACAACCGGAAGCACCCACACCGCGATTTTCATCGATGAAGAGCTGAGCGAAAGCGATTTTCAAAAGTATTCACCACTGATTGAAAACCATACCCAGTTCCCCGAACGCACCACCGTTTTATGGACGCAAAGACTCGACGATAACAAGCTACGGGTGCGTATTTGGGAACGTGGCGTCGGTGAAACTCTGGCCTGCGGCACCGGAGCCTGCGCCGTGGCTGTCGCGGCTCAGACTACCGGGCGTGCTCAAGGGGCTATTGCTGTGCAAAGTAAGGGTGGTGTCTTGCAAATCGAATGGAATGCGGCAAAAGACGAGCCTATTTTTATGACAGGGCCGACAAAAACGGTGTTTGCCGGAGTGCTGACTTTGGAAGTCGCTTGATTGTGGACCGCCGGCATTGACGTAGCACGTCATCTGGGAATGGTGATGGCGCGGTTATATCTTTGCCGGCAGGATGCCGGCGGTCCATAAACGGCGAGTTGCCTATAACTACTACCAATAATACAGTTTTAAACGAAGAAAGGGCCAGTCATCAAAAGATGACCGGCCCTTCTTTCCTACTCAGAGCTAATGGTATGAGCGCAACACGCCTACCAGACACTCCTAAGATCTAAGTTCTAAAATCTAAGATCTGTTTTTAGCGAACCTTCTTACCACCGCGCTTCAATTCGATGTTGCGCTTGAGGTCGGCCAAACGTTCGCCGCTGGAGCGCATGTATTCGCTCATCTTCGACTCGAACGATTCGCGAGCTTCGCGACGAGCCGCTGCAGCTTCGGAGGGTGACATGGCCGGACGGGAATCGCCGCCTTCGGACACTTCACCAGCATCCACTGCACCTTCCAGGGTGATGGGGGTTTCGCCGACAGCCTGCTTGACCGAAAGTTCGATCTTGCCACGGTCGCCGAAGGCCAACACTTTGACGACAACGGGATCATTCACTTGAAAATAATCCGCGACGTCGCGCACGAAATTGTTGTCAATTTCGGAAATGTGTACCAGTCCGGTGCTGCCATCTTCAATACGAACCAATACACCGTAATTCATCAATCGCACGACTGTGCCGCGCACTACTTGTCCCGCTTCAACTGCCATTCAGTTAATCGTCTCCTTTGAACCTACAAACGACTCAAAAAAATTTATGCTTATAAAAAAGCCTTTCTATTATACCCCGATATGCGAGGTCTTAATCACAAATTTTAATTTTCTGCAAAAATAGGGCCTAAATTCCTTACGCACGTGGGTGGGCTTTTTGATAACTGGCACGCAAATGTTGCGTTTCCACGTGTGTGTAAATCTGTGTTGTCGCAATATCGACATGCCCTAACATCTCTTGAATAGCACGCAAGTCGGCCCCGTTTTGCAATAAATGCGTTGCAAACGAATGCCGCAAAGTGTGCGGTGTCACCCACTCCGGCAACGCTGCGCGCCCGGCGTGAGCACGAATCATCTGGTACAACGATACCCGCGAGAACGGCCTTCCCGTATCGCCCAGAAACAACGCAACGGGTAAGCGCTTTTGCGTGTTCTTCTTAACCGACCGTTTTTCCAGCAGCTTGGGGCGCGAAAAGTCGGTGTAACTTTTTAAGGCATCGCGTGCCGCTTCGCCCAGGGGCACCATGCGTTCCTTATCACCTTTGCCGGTGCAGCGCACGAACTCGGTGCGCTCATCGATAGCGCCAACATGCAATCCACACAACTCCGAAGCCCGTAACCCACAACTGTAGAGCAACTCGATAATCGCACGGTCGCGCACACCTTCCGGGCTATCGAGTCGGGGTGAATCGAGCAATGCCTTCACCTGCTCTTGCGATAAAACCCGTGGCAGGCGCCGCACCAGTTTGGCGGCTTCCATCTTGGCTGCGGGGTCGCTGTAATCTTTTTCGCGCGCCAAGAATTTATGCCACGAACGAATCGCCGCCAGCTTGCGCGCCACACTCGAAGGCGCATAGGTTGGCCCGGCACTTTTGGTCTCCGGCACTGCTGCGCGCAGTACATGCGCATAGCGTGTAATATGCGCCGGAGTAATGTCCCGCGCCGACTCTACCCCGTCACCGGCCAGCCAGGCGGCATACTGCAACAAATCGCGCTGATAAGCCTGCCAGGTATTATCAGAAAACCCACGCTCAACGCGCAGATGATCCATAAACTCCTGCACGTCGAATTCTAAAGACTTCATTTCTAATAATTAACCACAGATGAACACAGATGGAATTTCGAGAAATTTAGATTTGAGAGGTGAGAACTCAGGTGTGTTCCTTACGCTAATACCCATCCTAAAATCTAAGTTCTAAATTCTAAGCTCTGATTAAAAAATCTGTGTTCATCTGTGTTTATCTGTGGTTAATTCAAAGCCAATTTGATTCGAACCCAACGGCGTTTGCCCATTTTGATTTCCAGGCCATCCACGAGCGTCACTGCAGTTGTGCCTTCGGCTAACTTTTCGCCGTTGATTTCCACGGCGTTTTGCGCAATGAGGCGTTTGGCTTCAGCGCCGGAGACATCGAAACAGGCGCGCAGCAGCTCCACCACGCTCAGTTCACCGGCAGCGAGCACAACTTCGGGCATTTCATCCGGCGCGGCTTTTTGAGAGAACTGTTTTTCGAAGTTGGCCTGAGCTGCCTGTCCGGCGGCTTCGTCATGGTAAATCGCCACGATTTCACGGCCCAGACGCTTCTTGGCATCCATGGGGTGCCCGGCCAAAAGGGATTCAATTTCGCTTTCGGCCACTTGTGTACACAGCACGAAATATTCACGCATCACCGCATCGGGCAGGCTCATGATTTTGCCGAACATTTCGTCGGGCGCATCGGTGATGGCGACGTAGTTGCCCAGGCTCTTGCTCATTTTCATGGAACCGTCGAGGCCCACCAGCAGCGGCATGAGAATGACGACCTGCGATTCCTGTCCGCTCTGGCGCTGCAGTTCACGGCCCACCAGGTTGTTGAAACGCTGATCGGTGCCGCCAAGTTCGACATCCGACTTGATTTGCACCGAATCCCAGCCCTGGCACAGCGGGTAAAGGATTTCATGCAAGCCCAGCGGCTTGTGTTCGGCCAGGCGCGTCGAAAAGTCTTCGCGCTCCAGCGTTTGCGCCACGGTATATTTGGCAGCCAACTGAATCACTTCGGCAAAATTCATTTTGCCCAGCCAGTCGCTGTTAAAGTAGATGGTGGTTTTCTCTTTATCCAAAATGCGGAAAAGCTGCTGCTTGTAGGTGTTGGCGTTGGCTTCCACCTGCTCGCGGGTAAGTTGCGGACGGGTTTTCGATTTACCGGTAGGGTCGCCGATTTGGGCCGTGAAATCGCCGATGATGAGGTGCGCCTCATGTCCCAAATCCTGAAAGGCGCGCAATTTGCGAAGCACGACCGCAAACCCCAGGTGAATGTCGGGAGCGGTCGGGTCGAGGCCCAGCTTGATGCGAAGCGGTTTGTTCTCGCTTTTGGCTTTCGTGAGCTTGGTTTTGAGTTCGTCGCGAGAAATAATATCAGCCGCGCCACGCGCCAGGATATCGAGCGCGCTTTCGATGTCGGGAGTGTTTTGTTGTTCGTTCATGCCGTCTACATTTTAGCAAAGGCCCCGTCATCGCATCAGCGTGTTAAAATGGCGCCCAAGGAAGATCTCCTATGCTCACCAGCTTGTTCCCTATTGGCGATGATAACGAAGGACGCACCATCGTTCCGTATGTGTCGTATGCCCTCATCGCGATCAACGTCTTGGTCTTTATCTTTTTGCAAATCCCCAGCGACGCCTTCACTTATTCTTTTTCCGTGGTGCCGCGCGAAATTACCCAGAACAGGGACATCGTCCAAACCTTGCGCATTGGTAACGGGGCCATTCAATTAGGGCCGGGACCGCAGCCGATCCAACTTACCATCCTGAGCGCCATGTTCATGCACGGCAGTTGGATGCACCTGCTGGGCAACATGCTTTATCTATGGATTTTCGGCGATAACGTGGAAGATGCCATGGGCCATTTTAAATTCCTGGTTTTCTACCTGCTGTGCGGCGTGCTGGCGACCTTCGCCCACATTTGGTCGGGGCCAAACTCACTTATTCCCTCTTTAGGCGCTTCGGGTGCCATTGCCGGCGTGCTGGGAGCCTATCTGGTTCTCTACCCCACCCGGCGCATTCGCGTCCTCATTGGCTATATTGCTTTTTTCAGGATTATTTATTTACCGGCGGTGGTCGTCATCGGTCTGTGGATCGCCCTGCAGCTCTTCAGCGGTTTTGGCTCCATTGCCGTCACCGACGAGTCAAGCGGCGGCGTGGCTTACTGGGCACATATCGGCGGCGCGGTTGCCGGTTTAGTATTGGTCTGGCTCTTCCGCAACAAAAATTACACCCGTTATACACCTTCCGACGAAAACTCGATATCAAATCGGTTTTTTAATCCGCGATAATGATTTAAAATAAAGGTAAGAAACAAAGGAGGGGGCACTCCTATGTCCATCGCCATTACCAACGGCATTCGCATTACCGTTGCAACACGCTATCTGGAACACGAATCCGAACCGCAACAGAACAAATACCTCTTCGCCTACGAAATCACTATCTCCAACGAGGGCGATACCCAGGCACAGCTCCTCTCGCGCCACTGGATTATCCAGGACGCGCTCAATACAGTAGAAGAGGTTGAAGGCGAAGGCGTCGTTGGCAAAACACCAACGCTCGACCCCGGCCATTCATTCACCTACACCAGCTACTGCCCTTTGCGCACCGAATGGGGCATCATGAAAGGCACTTATAATATGATTCGCCCCAATGGCGAAGAGTTCGATGCTGTCATCGCTCCGTTTGCACTCATGTCGCCACACCTCTTGAACTAATGAATACTCCTTCCCAGCGTCCGCAAAGCCAAGGTCCCTGGAGTCCTTCGACCCCGCCCTCTACCACCCCAACCCAGGTGCCGGGGCCAAGATTCGAATTGTCTCCCAATGCCACGTTTCCCGCCGGAAACCAACACCCGACTCAACTCACTCCGCAAAGCCCACTCGACCCGCGCTTCGCCCACCGCCAGTATCTGCTGCAAAAGCAATTCTGGAAAATGCTGGGCGCGGCTTTTCGCATTTATGACCCCAACGGCAACCTGGCCTTTTATTCGAAACAGAAAGCGTTCAAGCTGAAAGAAGATATTCGTGTTTTCACCGACGAATCGATGACCCACGAAATTCTCAATATTAAAGCACGCAAAATCCTCGATTTTTCCGCTGCGTATGATGTCACCGATTCCCGAACCGGCCAAAAAGTCGGCACCCTGCGCCGCAAGGGTTTTCGCTCCATGATTCAGGACGAGTGGCAGATTCTCGATGCCTACGACCGCGAAATGGGTGTCATTAAGGAAGACAGTACCATCCTGGCTGTCATTCGGCGCTTCATCGAATATGCAGCCCTTCTCATCCCACAAAAATTTCACGGCACCATCGGCAATGCCCCGGTGCTGACTTTCCAACAGAACTTCAATCCGTTTCTGGCTAAAATCGACTTGGATTTTTCCCCCGATGTGCATAACCTGCTCGACCGCCGCCTGGGCATAGCCGCTGCGATTTTGTTGTGCGCTATTGAAGGGAAACAACGGTAGTCGCAGTATAGCCTGAGAAAAAATAGCCACGAAAAGGCACAAAAAACACAAAGAGGTGGTTGATGTGGAAAGAAGCTCTCGTCCTTTGGGCTGACTCACGCGGCTTGCTCTTCGCCGGAGTCAACTACCTATTGCTTAGACTTAAAAAGTTTTGCGCTTCAAACTCTCTTTTGTGTTTTTTGTGCCTTTTCGTGGCTATCGTTCTCATACCACGTCAGGTTTACTAACTCCTCTCCCGCACCAATAATATCCGCTCGACATAAATCTTTTCTACTGCGGGGTCGCTGACCGGTGCAAACCAGATAAACATTCCCCCGTTTAATGTATTGCTTCCCAAATCGATGCGCTGGTATGACTCACCACGAATTTTATCGATCTGGGTGTAGGTATCGCTCACGCGAACCCGTTTAACGGAATCGTAAACGCCGGATTGCAAGGCCCATTCCTTGGGTGTTTGGCCTTCTTTAACCGCAGCCCGCACCATAGCGTAAACACGCCATTTACCATCATCTCCACTCCGCAGAAACCGATGCAGGTTGGCTTGAATCGCCCAATCTTTGCTTGATCCGATGATGGAAGCTGTAACTTTCCCCGCCGCTTTGGCATCTTCTTCCAAAAAGCTGGTTTTTCCTCGTTCGTGTAAGTCGAATTCTCCCGCCTGCAAATCGATGACGTCTTCCGCTGCATAGGCTTTGGCAAACTCCGGCAGTTCCACCGCAGAGGCATTCATACTTAATAGCTGTGGCACCTTGGCCTCAAAACGAATCCCTTCCTGGAAATTGATAATGCCGAGCGCCTGCGCCGATTCTACCAAGTCTCTCATGGCTTGCCGGGGATTGGGATTGCCCAGCAACTCTTTCCCCTCACTTCGCGCCTGGCGGATCAGCGTTTGATATTGATACAACCGTGCCAGTTCTAACGAGAGCCGCTCTCGCCGCACACGTTGAGTGAGTCGCTCGTTACCCTGCACCGCTTTAAGCGCCTCGTCAAACAGGGTGACGGATTGGTTCATGACATCGGGCCTGAAGAAAAACAGGTCGGTATTGAAAGTGGAAAGCGCGCGGTCTTCGGTCAGAAAGGAGTCCTGCACCAAATCGATGTATCGGCGCAGAGAAGGAGCCGCCGCGCCATAATATCCTGCTAAAAACTCATCAATCAACTGGTCCTGATCGAGCTTCGGATTCCACAACAGCTTGCCGGTAAGCCAGGTGCGCAGTTGAACGAAATCGCCGACGCCATTAGTGTAATCATCTCCCTGTTCGAAAACGCCGGTCACTTTGTTATCAGCAAAAAAACGCAGGTCTTTCGCCAGACCGTCCCAGTTGGGATGCGGCAGCATATTGGCGCGAAAGTTGGAGGCGTAGTTCCAGATGAAAAGTTGAGACGAAATCTTTGCCCAGGCCTGAATCCTTTCACGCGTTTGCGTGTTCCACTGGCTATTGAGCGGATGCCCGAAATCCGCATCGATGGGTGCCAGACGAATAATGACATTCTTAGCAGGCCGGATGGTTTTGGGTGGAGCTTCCGTGTAATAGTAAGCCAGAGTTTCCACCAAAAAATCGGGATGCTGCTCACTAATTCGCTGCGCAACCTGGTTCACAAAAGCCAGCAACGGTCCGGCCGGTGAGCCTTCTGCTTCGGTAAGCGCTACGCAACGCGGGCAGCGGCAATAATTGTCACGGTTATCGTTTTGCGAAATGGAAATGTATCCTGCTTGAGGATTCTTGGCGATGAGTTCCAAGGCATTTTTCGCAACCTCCTCCAGGACCTCGGGATTGCTCAAATCTGGCTCGGTATGCTGGGCATAAGGCATCTTGGAAGCCGGTGTGCAGGGTAAAAATCCGTTGGCCGGATCGCTATACCATTCGGGATGCTCTTTGAAATATTTCTCCAATGGAAGAAGCGTGGCAAAAGTATGAACAAACCCAAGCATGTTGTAATGCCCGCCCCACTCGCTGTCCTGCTTTTGAAAATGCCCATTCTCGCGCATGATGGTGGCAAATTCCGGATTCTCACGCACTGCACGCGTGAAGTGTTCACGGTAACGAAATGGCGGCGTATAAACCACATTCTGGGGCTGCACTGCCAGCGTGCTTCGATTCGGAATATTACTTTCCGTCGGCGTCCACCAACGACAGCCGACTTCTTTTTCCAGAAACTCAAAAACGGCATACAAAGCCCCGCGCGGACGGCCGCCTGCCAGAATTAACCGCTCGCCTACAGTTTTAATGACGATGCCGTCGTGCTCTAACGCAGCCCAGTTCTCATTTGGCAGCAGTGCTTTCACACGAGGTCCCGCGCCCACTAAAATCTGTGGAGCAGCCTCAGCTACCTGCGTTTCAGTTTGCACTACAAACTCAGCGTTCGTCACTTGCTGCAAGTATTTTTGAAGTTGCAGGGCGGCCGTTTTTTCAGCAGGAACAGCATCAGCGGCCAGCGCGATGGTATAGATGGCTTTTCGATCTTGCGCGAGTTTTAGTTCGGCATGAGCAACTTCCAGGGAGCAGAACAGGGTTGCCATCAATAAAAGGAACACTTTTTTCATTCATTAAACCTTCAAACGAAATAATAATACGCAATGCCTCAAGGGGTGAGGTTGAAAGTGGGACTGTTACCTGAAACCACACCTGTGCCGCTGCTCGGCGTTGGCCCACTATAAATAGCAGCGCTGGTATCCGGGGAAGAGCCTTTATACCATTTCACATGCCCATCGCAAAAGAGAGCGTTTTGCCCATCGAGGTGGCGTTGGGCTGCCTTATCGGTCGCTGGAGCAAAACGGGCAAAACCGGCCGCACAGGTTACGTTATCAAAGCAACCGTTCGTCCACGCATAGCGATTACCATTGCCGGCACCAATGCCATCGATCATCTGCACCGTCAGGGAAGATTGCGTGAGAACGGCAGAGCTGATTGATGTCGCGCCGGTTCCAACGACATAGCCGAGGTTGAGGTTGTAGCTGTAATCCGTGACATAGTTCACACCGGTCGAAACCACAGAGTAAGCATAGCCGGGATTGAGTTCACTGGGGCACTGCAGAATCTGCTCGCTTTTGATGTAAGGCTGCATTGCCGCGACCCAGGCGTTGGCACCATTGGAATACATCAGCATCTTTTCGTCATAATCCTGATTGTATTGCATGATCGCCAGGCCCATTTGCTTCAGGTTGCTCTGGCACGATGAGCGCCGGGCATTTTCCCTTGCCCTGGCAAAAACCGGAAACAATATCGCCGCCAGAATAGCTATTATAGCTATAACGACAAGAAGCTCAATCAAAGTGAACCCACGACGAGTGCTCTTTACGCGACAACAAAATCTAAATTGCTCTTTCATCCTAAACTCCTTAGTAGTTTAAATAGACGGCAAAAGACATGATACGAATACGACGACATTTAAACCGGTATGGTCGATTGCCCAATTACAAGTGCTACCGGCAAAGAAACATGTTTCGACAAATGGCCTCCCATCTGTATCTGCTCCCAAAGGAGCATGGTGCCTTTCACTCCAATTTCACGAAGTGGTACTTGCAGAGTGGTCAGTGGCGAACCTTCGCCGATATGGACACCGTCAAAACCCACAATACTCACATCGCGCGGCACCTTGATTCCGGCGGCATCCAGCGCTTTCATCATGCCCAGAGCACCCATATCGTTGGGGGCCAGAATGGCGGTGGCGTTTAACTCTCGCCAGCCCTGAGCCAACCATGCATTCATGCGTTTCTCACCGCTGAGAAAATAATTGACCACACGGCCACCTTCATCGAAATAGCAGAGATTTTCCTCGAACTCGATACCAAACTCTTGCAGCGCAGCCTGGTAACCAGCGAGGCGTTGCACTGAATAAGCATCCGTCTTAGTCGCCGGCATATAAGAAATACGCCGATGCCCCTGTCCGAGCAAATACAGGGTTGCCGCCTTCGCTCCACCAAAATCATCGGCTACTACATTAGCAATATCCAACCCCATAGCAGGTGCCAGTAATAAGACGCGCGGAATATCCGCAGGCAAGCCAAGGGGAGGGACCTGGTAATGGTTGCAAAAAAGCAGGATGCCGTCGATATTCTCCGTATTGATAGGCAGTTGATCGTCTACCAGCATGAGATTGACGTTGTAAGCACGAGCTTGCTGCTGCACGCCAGCCAGTAATTCGAGCGTGTAGGATTCGTGACGCGCCGTAACCGGTAAAAGCAAACCGATATTCCCGGTGAGTTTTTTCTTCTGCACCGCCTCGACGAAGATGCCCCTGCCCTGCTCGCGACGCACCAGGCCTTCACGCTCCAAAATGGCATGAGCTTTATCAATGGTATGTTTGGCAACCTGGAATTGCTGTGTCATCTCGGCGAACGAGGGCAGTTGGTCGCCGGGAGCTAACACACCCCGTGCCATGTCCGATTTCAAGGCTTCGGCAATACGAATATATTTAGGCACATGCCGGTCGAGAGTATTAGAATCGTACATAAGCATCAACTTTCCTGCGATAGCAGGACAATTATACCCCGTAGCAGGAAAGTTTAAACATTTTTTTGAAAAATTGTGAAAAAGCGTCCTTTGGGGTGCGGTGACTTGTCATCGCCAACGCATTAAATGGACTTTATCTGCGAACTCAGAGCATAAGCGACGGGCTGGCATTGGAGCTTACGAAAATGTGAGGTCGGGCCATCGCTCACGCTCTGGGTTCGCAAATAAATGTACTTGTCCAGCGCAAAATCAAAACTACACTTAATTTACAGACTCCTACCCCACAAAACACTCACCCGGCATGATGTGATATTCGTCAATCCGTGGTGCAAACTCCATCTGGTCGAGCACCTGCGTCTGTAAATCAATACCCGGTGCCAGTTCCACCAGTTCCAATCCCGATGAAGTTAAACGAAAGACTGCGCGTTCAGTAACATAAAGCACTTCTTGCCCTCTTTCCAGTGCGGTGGGGCCATGGAAGCACACATGCGAGATTTTGTTGACAAACTTACCATGCTGCCCTTCCTGCTTGATGCGTAGCTTGCCATCTTCCACACCAATAGCCAATCCACCTGCGCGGAAAGTGCAACAAAACACCACACGCCGTGCGCTGGAGGAAATATTGATAAAGCCACCCACACCGGCAAAGCGCCCGGCGAAGCTGGCCACGTTCACGCTGCCTTCGGGGTCGATTTCCACAGCACCGAGCACCGTCACATCCAGGCCGCCGCCGTCATAGAAATCGAACTGGGAAGGCTGATCGACAATCGCTTCCGGACACGCACTACAGCCGAAGCTTAACCCTGAGGCCGGTGTGCCGCCAATCGGGCCACTTTCGACCGTCAATGTGAATTTATCGAGTTCACCCACTTCATTGGCCACCGCGGCTACCGATTCGGGCAGACCGATACCCAGATTTACAATATCGCCTTGCGCAATTTCTCGCAAAGCACGTCGTCCGATAATTTTGCGCTCGGAAAAACTCATCGGTGCTGGTCCATCGGATTGCGACTGGCAAGCAATATAATCGCCGTTGAAATCTTCGGCAAAAGTTTGGGTATGGTGCTCTTTATCGGCCACTACAACGTAATCCACGAAAATTCCCGGCACCCGCACCGCTTTGGGGTCGGTCATCCCGTCACAGATTTCCTCGACCTGCGCGATAACGATACCCCCGTGGTTCTTGGCGGCCTGGGCCATCGGTAACACTTCACCAATAATGGCTTCGTTTTCAAAACTCAAATTACCGTTCTTATCGGCGCGTGTCGCACGAATCAGCGCCACATCGACGGGCAAAGCCTTGTACCAGAGCCATTCTTCCCCACCAAGATCCACTCGTTCTACCAAATCTTCCGTGGTACGCGCGTTCATCTTTCCACCCGTTTGCTGCGGGTCGATAAAGGTATTCATCCCCACCCTGGTAAAAAGCCCGGGACGTTTGGCGGCAATTTCACGAAACAAAACGCTGATCACGCCTTGCGGGAAGTTATAAGCTTCGATCTCATTATTGAGCGCCAATTTACCCAGCTTGGGAGCCAGGTTCCAGTGACCGCCAACAACACGCCGCACCAAACCGGCATGCGCGAGATGGTTAAGCCCTTTCGTTTTCCCATCGCCTTGCCCGGCCGCATAGATAAGAGTTAAGTCACATGGCGATTGATGCTCGAGGAAATGTTCTTCGAGGGTCGCCGTTAATAATTCGGGATGGGCCGCGCCAACGAAACCGCCACAGGCAACCGTGGCACCGCTGGGAATTTTGGCAACTGCTTCATCGGCAGAAATAACTTGAGTTTGAGCACGCATGGGTAGAGATTATAAAACACAAAGGGCACGAAGTTGGCACCAAGCACACAAAATTTTTCTGTATATGGTTTCTCACACCGGACAGGAGCTAAAATTGCGTGTGAATGATGGTAATTTTTTGGTTTAACGGAAATCAATGTCCCTAAAAATCGGCTCTCTTGTTATTCGTTGCTATTATTTTGAAGAAATGATGCAGTTTTGGCAGGCGGCACTGCATTATGTTCCCCGCTACCCACCGGAGAATGGCTGGGTAATCCTGAGCGACCCTACCAACAACGGTCCTAATATCTCGCTGGACAGAGTCCCGGAAAAACGCACCGGTAAACGAAGCCACTTGCACCTCGATCTTTATGCCAAAGATCAGCAAGCAGAAGTCGAGCGGTTAGTTGGGTTGGGGGCCAGACGCTACCCCTGGCGTTACAAGCCAGGAGATGATTTTGTAGTGTTAGCCGATCCAGACGACAATTTATTTTGTGTGGTGCAAATCTGAAGAACCGCGCGCGTGAGCGAGTCGGGTTGTTCCAAGCTCTTCACCTAACTCAATTGCCTTTTGGCTAATTATAATGTTTATCCCTACCCGGCTTGCTCACGCGCGCGGTTCTTCATTGTCCTTCAAAACAAAACAACCGCCCCCCAGAGGGAGACGGTTGTTTTTGATTCTGCTTAAAGTCGAAATTATTTGACTTCGACAACGGCACCGGCGGCTTCCAGCTTCTTCTTGATTTCTTCGGCTTCTTCTTTGGTGGCATCTTCCTTGACGGTGGCGGGAGCACCTTCGACGAGGTCCTTGGCTTCCTTGAGGCCCAGAGCCGGCAGAACTTCACGGACAGCCTTGATGACCTGGATTTTGGCAGCGCCGGCATCCTTGATCACAACGGCGAATTCGGTCTGTTCTTCAGCCGGAGCTGCGGCTTCGCCGCCACCTACTGCTGCGACCGGAGCTGCAACTGCAGCGGAGACGCCCCATTCTTCCTGCAGGGTCTGCACGAGTTCGTTGAGTTCGAGAACGGTGAGGCCACCAATCTGTTCGATGAGTTGAGTTACTTTTTCGCTTGCCATTTTTCTATTTTTCCTTTACGCGGGACAGGTGATGAATTTTGAAGAGCAATCTCTTCTTTCCTGGCCAAATTAAGCGCGAACGACTATTTAAAGATCCTTAAATGCTCCAATTAAGCAGCAGCGGATTCTTTGTCAATTTTAGCTTGCAGCGTACCTGCAAATTCCTGCAATACACCCTGAAGGGTGAAGACGAAACCAGCGAGCGGTCCCTGGATTGCGCCAACGGTCTTGGCCTGCAATTCCAGCTTGCTCGGCAGTTTGCCGATGGCTTCGATCTGCGCAGTGTCGCACACCATCGAAGCAATAACGCCAGCCTGGAGATTGAACGCTTCGAAGGTCTTGGCGTTCTCAGCCAGAACTTTCGCTGCATCAGTGGGTTCGCCATAGCCGAAAGCAACAGCGGAGGGACCCGAAAGGTCGCTCAGAACAGCGGCGTATTCGGTACCTTCCGAAGCGCGGCGCAACAAGGTGTTCTTCACGATGCGCAACTCGACTTCTTTTTCGCGCAGGCTGCCACGCAGCTTCACCAGGTCGCCGGCTTTGAGGCCACGGTATTCGGTCACTACGACCGCCGAAGCCGTTTCCAGTTTCGATTTGACTGCAGCAACTTCGGCTGCCTTGTCTTTATAATGCTTTGCTACCATGTTCTTATGTTCCTCGCGCCTTATGCGCCCTTGATCGAAGCCGGATCAACGGCTACGCCCGGTCCCATTGTTGCCGAGATGGTGATGCTCTTGAGATAGGTGCCCTTGGCAGCCGACGGCTTGGCGCGACGGATAGCATCGACCAACGCTTCGGCGTTCTCCTGCAAGCTGGCAGCTTCGAAGCTGGCCTTGCCTACCAGAGAATGCACAACCGGAGCTTTGGGTTCATTGCGATATTCGATCTGGCCTTTCTTGCGGTCGGCAACGATCTGGCCCAGATCCGGGCCAACGGTGCCCGATTTTGCGTTGGGCATGCGCGGGCCAAGCTTCTTACCCAGGCGAGCAATCAAACGCATCATGTCCGGAGTGGCGACCAGAACGTCGAATTCCACTTCGTCTTTTTCAATCTGCGCGATCAGGTCTTCAGAGCCAACCAGGTCGGCACCGGCAGCTTCTGCAGCGGCTGCGGCTTCGCCCTGACCAACAGCGACAACGCGGGGGGTCTTACCGGTTCCGTGCGGCAGGGTGATGGTACCACGAACCTGCTGGTCGCCCTTCTTCGGGTCGATGCCCAGAACGATGGTGACGTCGATGGTTTCATCGAACTTGGCGGTGGCGGTTTCTTTTGCCAACGCAACGGCTTCTTCGAGCGTATAGAGGCGCTCGGAATCGACTTTTTCGGCTAAAGCGCGGAAGCGCTTGCCATTTTTCGGCTTTGCCATGTTATCTCCTTGTCATGCAAACGGCGCGAGCGATAAATTATCGCTCCCGCCTCTGACGGAATTTATGAAAAGGAACGCTGAATAAGGTATTCAGCGCTCTTGATTCAAAACTTATTTAATTTCGATGCCCATCGAACGGGCGGTGCCGGCCAGAATGCGGGTGGCAGCATCGATATCGTTGGCATTGAGGTCGGGCATCTTCAGTTCAGCCAATTCGCGCAACTTCTCGGGGCTGATGGTGCCGTTCTTTTCCTTGAGCGGGTTGCCGCTGCCCTTGGAAATACCGGCAGCCTTTTTCAGCAAGTCGGCAGCAGGCGGGGTTTTGGTGATGAAGGTGAAGGAACGATCCTGGTAGACGGTGATTTCGACCGGGATGACCTGGCCAGCCTGAGCTGCGGTCTTTTCATTATATGCCTTCACGAACTGCATGATGTTGACACCATGCTGACCCAAAGCCGGACCGACCGGAGGAGCCGGGGTCGCGCCACCGGCGGGCAACTGCAATTTGATGAAACCTGTAACTTTCTTCGCCATTATTTTCCTTGAGACTGGGGCTGGAGATTTTTTCAAGGCCTGAAACCAGCCTCGCCTGCAATCCCCGGCCTCTGTTTTGTTTAACTTATTCTTTCAACGTGCGAAAAGTCCAAATCGACGCGAGTTTCGCGTCCGAAAATTGGAATCATCACCGTCAATTTTTCACTCTTAACGTGAATGTCTTCGATGGTGCCTTCGCTACCGGCAAACGGCCCGGCAATGACGTTGACACGCTCGCCCTTATGATAGAGAGCAGTGCGGTGACGCTGCGGCACACCCTGTTCACCCAGCAAGGCATGAACTTCTTCGGGCTGCAAAGGCGCAGGGCGGGAAGCCGTTCCTGTTACCTGTCCAACAAAACCAGTCACGCCCACCGTCTGGCGAATGAACATCCAGGTGTCGTCGCTCATGTCCATCTCAACCAACACGTAACCGGGGAAGATTTTCTTCTTAACAGTCACCTTGCGCCCGGCACGAGTTTTATGTTCTTCCTCGGTCGGCACCAGGACACTCGAGATATACGCATCCAAACCAACCGCCGCAGCGCGACGCTCGATATTGGCTTTAACCTTTTCTTCCTGGCCGGCGTAGGTATGCACGGCGTACCACTGTTTCGACATGGTGAGAGTTTCGCGTTTTTTAACCGCTTATTATTTACTTAATTATTTACCGTAGAAGCCCAGCAGCATGAATAACCGCTCGACTACAAAATCTAAAGCAAAAATATACATGCTGAAGAAAATCAGCAACCCAATCGTAACAACGGTTCCTGCGCGAACTTTATCTTTCGACGGCCACTCGACGCGCTTGAGTTCTGTGATCGTATCCTGAACGAACGAACGGGAATCTCCCGATGCCGCCGTTGCAGACGAACCTCCGGGAATAGCGGCTCGCCCCGGAGTACGGGGACGGCGCACCGCCGGTGCCTGCGTTTTCACAACCGAACGCGTACGATCGGGAGGAGTTACCGGCGTGCTTCCGGTGCCTGCACCAGAGGGCACTTCACCGGAAGGGTCGGAATCTTTGCGTGTGCGAATAACTGCCATGTTCGTATAAGGTGATAGATAACGAATTCAGCCGATGAAATAAATCTTCATCGCCTTGATTTCAAAATCCATCGAAAAACTACTCCAGGCGAGACAGGACTCGAACCTGCAACCCCCGGTTTTGGAGACCGGTGCACTACCAATTGTGCTACTCGCCTATAGATAATTCCGCATTGGCGACCCACACAACATCCAGGCCGCAATACGGAACTAACATTATCGCGTTTCCGCGTGTTCGGTATGCTTGCGGCAACGCGGGCAGAACTTGTTTAAACGCAACCGTTCCTTCACGTTCTTCTTGTTTTTGCTGGTCTGATAATTGCGTTCTTTGCAATCATCACACGCTAACGTCAAAATGGTTTGATTCTTTGAAGCCATCTTAAAAACCCCTAATACTATCCGACCAAAGCCCAACTTTTTTACAAGCCGCTGACGAGGATTGAACTCGTGACCTCATCCTTACCAAGGAGGCGCTCTACCACTGAGCTACAGCGGCGAAGATAATGCTTACATTCAAATCCAGAAAGTCTGCATTGTCTTTCTACTGCACGGGGACGGATTCGAACCGCCGTACCCTTTCGAGATCAGATTTACAGTCTGACGCCTTTAACCACTCGGCCACCCGTGCGTTTTTCAATATTCAATTATGCATCTTTGCAATATAAAATACCACAATTCAGCGTGTGGCACTTTCACTACAAAAGAGCCGGCGACAGGAGTCGAACCCGCGACATCCTCATTACAAGTGAGGTGCTCTACCAACTGAGCTACGCCGGCCTATGGGATAAGCAAACGACTCGTTTATCCCTTTGTTCTGCGCCCGTCGGCGGACACAAAAAAGCGCGCCGACGTTAGGAACTTCCCGCTTGCGCGCAATGGTATTCTACAACTCCATCGCCAGGTTGTCAATCGCTTCACCCTCGTTTTTCCTGATATTTTAAATATTCAGGCGCACATCACTCTGGGCGAAACTTTTTCCGAGTGTTTATGTCAGGAAAGATATAAAACATCGGGAACGCGATTCTACTATAAATCTTCTATTAGCGACAACATTAACGTCGTTATTATTGTCTGAAAATTATGTTTACCGCTCGCAAAATTGCTCCACGCCTCCATTTCTTCCTTCTTTTGGCTCTTTTATGGTCGTTAGTTCCATCCGCCCATGCTCAAAAAGATACCAGCCCGCATTCCGATGCTACCCTGATCGCTCAAGATCAGACCATCCAACCCGGAAAGCCGTTTACCGTTGCCCTGCGTATAAAAATGGATCCGAAGTGGCATTCCTACTGGATTAACCCCGGCGATAGCGGCCTGGCCACCAAAATTACGTGGAAACTTCCTGCCGGTTTCAAGGCCGGAGCGATTGAGTGGCCTCATCCCGAGAAAATTTCCACACCGCCTCTCATGACCTACGGTTATGAAAACGAAGTGTGGCTTCTGACAAAAATCACCCCTCCGGCCACTCTGCTGGAAAAACCGGTTGCTTTACAGGCCGAAGCGAAGTGGCTCATCTGCCGCGAAGAATGCTTACCGGCCAGTGCCAACGTTGCACTTACCCTACCCGTTAAAAACGCGCCTGCCGCAGCTAATGCTACGCACGCGGCTACTTTTGCCAAAGTGCGGGCCGCGCTTCCGGTAGCCAATCCCAATTGGAAAATCCGTGCGGAAAAGAGCGCTGATAATAAAAAATTCACCTTGCGTCTGACCCCGCCAACCGGCACGAACACTGCCGACTGGGCGCAACCCAGCCTCTACTTCTTTGCTGACACCGCAGCAACGATTGAACATGCGGTGCCTCAGAAAGTCACCCGCCAGGGCAACGATATTCTTATTGCCTTGACGCCTTCCGAATATGCCGAAGGCGTTCCCAAGCGTTTGAGCGGCATTTTGCTCGCCCCACCCGGCCGTGGCTGGACAGCGAGTGGACAACGCGCGTTGACGGTTAACGTGCCGCTCGAAGCTGCAGGAAAGGCTCTTGCCGGGGCTGCGGAGGTCCCGGTAAATAACATCGCAGGCACGACAACCGACAGCAAGGCGCCAACACTGGCTTTCGCCTTGCTGTTGGCTTTTGGGGGCGGTCTATTACTCAACCTGATGCCGTGTGTGTTTCCGGTCTTGTCGCTCAAGGTATTGGGCTTCGTCCAACAAGCAGGGGAAGAAAAATCGCGTATTAAGAAGCACGGCTTTGCTTTCGGTGCCGGTGTTCTCCTCTCTTTTTGGGCCTTAGCAGGAGCCTTATTGGTGCTACGCGCCAGCGGCGGAAGCGCTGGCTGGGGTTATCAACTGCAATCGCCCTTGTTCGTTGCCGGTCTCATTATTCTTCTGTTCGCGGTTGGTTTGAACCTGCTGGGCGTGTTTGAAGTCGGGCTTTCCCTGACACGAGTTTCGGCCCCCAAGGCAGCATCCCACGGGGGATACGGCGGTTCGTTTTGGAGCGGCGTGCTGGCTACTATCGTCGCTACTCCCTGCACCGCTCCCTTTATGGGTTCGGCATTAGCCTTTGCTTTAACCCAGCCTGCCATCATAGCCTTGGCGGTATTCACCTTTCTTGGCCTGGGGATGGCCACGCCCTACGTCGTCCTTTCGCTCAACCCGGCCTGGATTAAGAAGCTACCCCGCCCCGGGGCCTGGATGGAAACCTTCAAGCAGTTAATGGCATTCCCCATTTTCGCGACAGTGCTCTGGCTGCTGGCTGTTTTCGGCTTGCAGACCGGCGTCGAAGGTATGGTCTATCTGCTGGGAGCCATTCTTTTCCTGGGTTTGGGCATTTGGATTATCCAGCGCTGGCCGTTAAATTCCTTGAAGAGTATGCCCCGCGCTTTGACCGCAGTCAGTGCCCTGGGGAGCGTGGCGTTAGCCGCCTACACCACCTGGAATGCTGCTAACGCCCTGCCACCCGAAGCCACTAAAATCCTCACGAAAACCAATGTCGCACAGGTCTCGTGGGAGCCTTATTCCGACGAGAAAGTGCAGCAAGCCCTCGCTCAGGGCCGCCCGGTTTTCATCGACTTTACAGCCGCCTGGTGCATCACCTGCCAGGTGAACAAACGCACGACGCTCTCTCGCCCGCAAGTTGTGCATGAATTTGAAAAACGTAATGTCCAGTTGCTCCGTGCCGACTGGACACGTCAGGATGCCGAAATTACCAAAGCACTGGAACGCTATGGACGCAGTGGAGTACCGACCTATGTTCTCCTTCCCGGCAAGGAGGTGACGCCGCAAGTGCTTCCGGAAGTTTTGTCGCAACCCGTGGTTTTGGATGCGCTCAAAAATATCGGACCGCGCCTTGCATCCGATACTCCCGCTTCCTGAGCACATCGCCCAAGTCTGAACGTTTTACGCTGTAAGCCATATCCGACAAGCTAAACCATCTCTTCTACACAAGCGAGGCAATTTAATGACACGTAATCGTAAATCACTTCTGCTGGGAATTTTGGGTGGCATCGTTGCTGCCGCCGCCATTATTGCAACCTTGAACAGCGGCATTCCTTCGGCCCAGGCCGCTGCCAAACCAGGTGAAACGGCACCTGCTTTTTCCGTTGCCGATACTACCGGGAAAGTCCGCACCCTGGACGAATTCAAAGGCAAATATGTCGTCCTGGAATGGATTAACCACGACTGTCCGTTCGTCAAAAAGCATTACAACAGCGGTAATATGCAAAAGCTGCAAGCCGACCTAACAGCCGACGGCGCAATCTGGCTTTCGGTCAATTCTTCCAATGTTGGTCAGCAGGGACACACTTCACCGGAACAAGCCGAAAAGCTGCGCGACGAGAAAAAAGCCAAGCCAACCGCCATTCTGCTCGATACCAACGGCGTTATGGGCCAGGCTTACGGTGCGAAAACCACGCCCCACATGTTCATCATCAATCCACAGGGGCAAATCGTATACAACGGCGCGATTGACGATAAGAAATCTACCGACGCCGCTGACATTCCCAACTCGAAAAACTACGTCCGCGCCGCCTACGAACAGGTTAAGAAGGGCGAAGCCGTCACGACTTCAACTTCACAGCCTTACGGTTGCTCCGTAAAGTATTAAAGCTCAACGCCACACAGTAAATTAAAAGGATCGCTACAACAATGAACACAAGACACAAATTGACACGCCGTGGTTTTTTCTCCGTCTTCGCTGCCTGCTTGAGCGCTGTCGCCGCCTTGAACCTGGCGGTTCCTTCGGCCCAGGCAGCGGCAATCACCGGCCGCCCTGCTCCGGCGTTTTCGGAAAAAGACAGCAACGGCCAAACCCGTTCCCTGGCTCAGTTCAAGGGCCGCTACGTCGTTCTGGAATGGCTCAACCACGATTGCCCCTTCGTGAAGAAGCATTACAATAGTGGCAATATGCAGAAACTGCAGCGTGAAACCCGTAAGCAAGGCGTCGTCTGGCTTTCCGTCAATTCCTCAGCAGCCGGCAAACAGGGCCACCACAACGGCACAGAAACCAATAAGCTCACTCAGCAGAAGAAAGCTTCCCCTTCGGCCGTTCTGCTCGATGGCGACGGTAGCATGGGCCGCGCTTATGGTGCCAAGACCTCGCCGCACATGATTGTCATCAACCCGCAAGGCGTCGTCATCTACAACGGTGCCATCGACGACAAGCCGACCACCGATGTGGCCGATGTGAAAGGTGCCAAAAATTATGTCACAGCCGCCCTGGCCCAGGCCCGCAAAGGCCAGAAGGTAAGCGTGCCCCGCACCCAGCCCTATGGTTGCGCTGTGAAGTATTAATCCAATCAACGTCAGAAAAAATGCCCGGGAAACTTTTTGTTTCCCGGGCATTTTTTGTCTTGAAGTCGGTCAAAATTGGATACAATACCATCATGATGCAGATCACACTGAAATCGCTTGTCAACTTTGAAGTCAATTCCGCGATTCACCACCAATGGCCAGCCGGTTATTCCACCAACTTGCCTTCCCAACACTATCAAATCTGGCTATTGGAGGAAGGTGATGTCAGCGTGCAAAGCTCCGAGCATCAGTGGGCGCTTACAGCCGGACAGGCATTCATGATGCCCGCACATTACCCACGTTACATCCATTCACACCAGGGTGCAGCGCTGCTTTCAGTGGGCTATCGCACTCCCAGCTTCAACCAGGGGGATATCTTCAGCGACCTGCCGCTGCCGCAACTGTGGCAGCCCTCTGCGGCAGATTACCAGACCATGAAAACCTGGATGAAGCAGATCGCTACCCTGCACCGCTACCGTGAATTTAACAAGCAACTCACACGCCAGGGTTTGGGGTTAGCAATACTGGGCGTTGTCTGGCCTTACATCAACCAACCTGCCGGAGAGCAAACCGCCGCCGATATGCTGCCCGACTGGTTGGCGCGCTCGCTCCACCTCATGAAGGAACAACCGGCCATCAGTATTGAAGAGTTAGCCGTAACTGCCGGTTTTAGCGTTGCGCAATACCGCCGCAATTTCCACCGTTGGATGGGCGATTCACCCCAGCGCTATCTGAAAGCCCAGCGCCTCGAAACGGCGCGGCTGTTATTGGAAATTTCCGATCTGCCGCTTCACGCCATCGCCCAGAAAATTGGATTGAAAAGTGGGAATTACCTTTCGGACGCGTTCAAGAAGCATTACGGGCATCTGCCGTCTTATTATCGCAATGAACGCCGTTTTCCTAAAAAGAACGGCAATTAGATTTGGATTAGCGGCCAATTTCCTGCTTGCGATATAAAACGGCCCAGTCTATAGACGCTGCCTCGGTTGCGGCCTTGTTAAAATTCAACGTAAATCCAGCCGCTGTTTTCCCGCTTACCCAGAACCCGCCTGAATCGAAACCGGGCACTGCTGTTACCTGATAGCTTTTGTTAGCCAGCGGACGCGCGAAGCGAATGACAACTTGACTTTGCCCGGTCGATACAGTTTGAGTTGCGGCCAGTTTTTCTTCCACACCATGCAGCACGGCATTGCTGGTGCCTGGTAATTGCACAAAGCCTGGTCTTTCCACTGGCGCGACCTGCACCGCATCATACATGCCAAAACGACCGGGAAAGAGTTCCTGCTTACCGGTGCGTTTGACGGCACTGTTCTCACTGAGTACGAAGCCGGGAGGCACCAGGCCGGGGTAGAAGGGAAACTTGCCTTTTTCGAATCGTGTGCCCGTGGTGTAGACCTGAGTGTTATCACCCAACGCTACCTTACCGGAAAAAATGCCGCCATAGAGGTAGAACGGCCCCGGCCCGTGATATTCCATAACGTTACCGGTGGTGCCGCCATACGAAGTGACGTTCACATCCGCGAATATATCGGTAAACCGGCTCGAAGATATCGTCGCGGAGCGGCGGTAAAAACCCTGCACGCCTTCGACGCGTGCCGAATACAAGCGGATGTTACCCCAGTTGGTATCAATCGCCCAGGCATTGGCGGCATGCCCGCCGAAGTTCACGTTGTACACCGTCATTTCCGGCGCACCGCCGGGTGCCCAGTAATATTCCTTACCCTGATACTGGCGTTTCGAGGCACGATTTTTCAAAGCGTATTCCGGCACGTCTTTCTCGAAAATCTCTGCGCCGGTTTGGACGTCGGTTAAAACACTGGGCGTATCGGGGACTTCATTGGGCGGAATCGGGTCGGCAGTTGAGCGGCGAATAAGACGACTGGTCTGCCCTACCAGTTTGATTCCAGCTTCGCGATAGCCAGAAAAAATCGGGTTGTAGAATGTCATACCAGCGACATTTGCACCTTCGACCAATAGACATATGCGGGTATAGTTGATGCCCAACGAATAAAAGCCACTGCCCACCAAATCGGGAGCGAATGGGTCGCCAATCCACATCCCAATATCCAGGCGCGCCAGATTGATGTTGAAGAAGTTATTCGATTTCCCGCCATTCACGCCGCGTTCATAGCCCGCGCGGTAGCGTATGCCGACCGTGCCGGGGATATTATCACCATTGATGGAAAGGCCCGAGATAGTGCAATTGTTGGGCGCTTCCATATCGAGAATGGTTTTATTGGGAGCGCCCTTGTAGGTGAGATTCGTTGGACCACCGCGTAAATTGAGCGTAGCCCCGCCACGTGGAAAGCGCTGGAGGGTGCCGGAGAATTTGATGGTATCGCTGACGATAAAATTGCCCGGAGGCAATACCACTGTACCACCGCCGGTGGCCCGCGCCTCGTTAATCGCTTCCTGAACAACAACAGTGATATCACTACCCCGCTCGGCGACTACGATAAATTCTGCCCCATTGGTAGTTGCAGCGATAGCCTGATGCCACCCAAAGATGTTAAGCAATCCAAAGACAACCACCAGAATCCCAACCCACCTACCGCGCGACCTATAAATTTTTAGAGAGTTCATCATCATGTTTAAAAAGCAATGCAATATTTACGGCGTAACCGGATCAATCTTCACCTGTTCGATAAACGGCTGTGAACGCAACCACTTCGCGTGACCATCGCCGTAAAGCGAGTTCACGCCGCTAAAGTGCCCACCTTCGCGCAGAGTGCTGAGCGAAGCTGTGGCGTCGTAGCCACTGCTGCCGTAGTAAGGGCGAAAAACGATTCCCGCGCGGAATTTACCGTCGAAATCGTCATAGAGCAGAGGAGCTTCCGCCGGTTTGCTGATTGCTGCCATAGCAACCGGGCTGGCGTCTGGGCGAGCAAAGAAGGCTCCGGCGCTCCAATAGGCCATGACGCCGTTACTTGCTTCAGCGGTTGTGGCAAAACTATCAAGGGCCACACTGCTGGGGCAGCGGAATATCTGTTTACTTTTCAAATAGGGTTGCACCCGTCCCGGCCAGCGATCGCCGTTCGCAGCCACATTGCTGTTGCCGAACACACCGCTCACCGCTTGGGTAGGACTGATTCCGGTGCGGGGAATATCAATCGCGTAATGATCGTAGGGATATTTCTCGTCGTAATCTTGCACATACTGCATGATGCCCAGGCCAATCTGCTTGAGATTGCTAATGCAACTCGCGCGCCGCGCGTTCTCTCTCGCGCGGGCGAAAACAGGAAACAGAATCGCCGCCAATATTGATATTATTGCAATGACGACTAATAGCTCGATCAATGTAAACGCTCGTTGTGACGTTTTGTCCATACGATCCTCCCAATCTCAAGTCTGTCAAATGCCCTGCTTTCCTTTCGTGTTGAACTCAACCGAAGGATTCACTTCACATTATAGATTATTGAGATAAGGAATTTAGCGGCTTTTCATACGCAAATCGCTCATATATTACAGTTTTCCCGCACAAATAACTTCAGCCGCTGCTTGCGCAGCGGCTTTTGCCGTTAACTACCAAACATAAACCACCAGGCGGTGCCAGGTGACTCTTTGCTTTCAGATTGGGGCGGAGGGGCTACGCCTGCAGAGTCGCAACGCAGCGAAGCCAAAACTGCATCACGGGTTTCGCGCGATTTCTTATCGCGAGGATTCCAATTTACCTGACACAGTAGCGAATAAGTGCCGTGGCGCAGCACCAGGCCATCGCTCATGCCGCTGTTGTTCGGGCCAGAACTCCACCCTGCCACGCCCTGCGCTTCACCGATGGAAGTGCGTGCCCAGCTAAAGGCATAATTTCTTTCCATGCGCTGTTTTAGCCGGAAAAGAGCACCGTAATCGGTTGCTATGGGGTTATCTTCTTTTTCGCCGGTAGTGAGGCCATCGAAACTCAGCGTAATCTCATCGGGAAAGTTTTCCTTTTTCACTTCAACGCTGATTTCCACGCCATCGCGTTTCACTTCATACACCGTTTTATCGTCTTTTTGCGTTGCCTTGGTGCCTTCGGGCAAAAGCAATTGATACTTGCCGCCAACACTGTGTTGCTTCCATCCGGCTGGCGCAGGATTTTCGAATTTCCATGAACCGGCCACGCGCGGCATTTTATCATTAGTGGCGGTATCGGTCATGAACATGGGTAAGTACAACTTGCGTGCCGTCAGGACAGCCAGAGAGTCGCCATAAAAAGTTCTCTCTTTACCAAAACGCGCTTCAAAACGAATGCGACGCGCCGGAAACGCTCCCACTGCTGCCGGTAGAATCGTGGCCTGGGTGAGTTTACCGCCTGCGCCCTGCACGACATTGCCGATCATCGTGTCGCGTGCCAGCAGTCCAAGATCATTGAGTTCGCCGGAAAGCGGTATGATGACATTATCATCCTGATTCATAACGAAAGCGAAGTTGCGGCCATCGGTGCTGACAAACGAATTCAACACCCCATCATTTTGCGGTGCCTTGAAAGTCGCCTCGTTATCGTACGAGACAGCTTCGCCTTTCAACTCCACACTGTGGTAGTTATCGCCTGGCACACCATATCCCAACCGCAAAGTCGCCAGAATACGATGCGCCCAGGCCAAATGATCGGGGTTCTGCGGTTTCAAATTGATCGTCGTGAATATCCCGCCATAACCGGTGACGGTGGCAATTTTGTAGACGCGGTGCGGTTCTTCGCCCCGCTTGAAATCGATTTGCACCGCTACGCCGCGCTCTTTGGCGAGATAGCCGAACTCGCGGGCAAAGCGCTGCACCTTCACCTCTTTAATATCGGCGCGCTTGCTCATGGCCTCGACCTGGTTGATGACGGTCTTGTCGAAATCGGTATAAGCTCCGCCCTTGAGGGTGGTGACGGAAAAATCGCCCCAACGCACACGATAGCTTTCGGTGTTCTTGGAATCGGTATATTCCTCCGACATTTCATAGGGCAGTTCGGCCTGCCAGGAATACCCCACCACGCGATCTTTCCACTCCGGCCTTTCCGCCCGCTCGAACCATAACGAGCGTACGATGTCGGCGCTGACAGTTTGGGCATCGGCCGTTTTACCCGGTATCACGACGACCGCCCACGCATAGGCTGCCTGCTTCACCACGGTGGCAGTTATGCCGTTGTGGGTCAACTGAACCGCCTCGTAAGAATCGAGTTTAAATTTCCGACCGGCTTTTTCGCCGCCACCGATATGGGTAAACGCCTTGTTGCGTAAGTCGTCGAAACGAGCAGCCGGGGCGCGCACAAGTTCGACCCGCACTGCAGGGTTTTCGGCCGACCAGCTCGAAGGAAAAAATGCGATTGCTTGCTCGGTATTCCAAGGCACCCCACCCGACGTCAGGTTCTCCGGTGCGGTGAGGAACAGGCCGTTGGAAAAACCGACACGCCAGCCGGTAAGGCCAATCGGTTTTTCGGGTTGGGAAGCATCTGGCGCGGCAACGCCAGCACTAACCATTAACAACAAACACAAAAACGCCAACAGCCTGGAGCAGTGAGTTTTCATAAATGTGCGAACCTAATTTTGAATTTTACAGCACGATACGAGCGAAATGGGTCTCGCTGATTTGGGCCAGCGGCAACTGGCGTTCATCGGCACTTGGTTCCCAGGTAACGGTGGAAAGCGGAGTTTTAGCCGGGCTATCGAGAGTTGGAATCGACTTCAAAAGCTCGCGGGTGTAAGGGTGGCGCGGATTGGCAAAAATCTCCTGCACCGTTGCCGTCTCCACGATTTTACCGCCGTGCATCACCGCGACACGGTCGCACATTTCAGCCACCAGGCCCATGTTGTGGGTGATAAGCAAAATCGCCATCTCACGTTCCCTGCGGAGTTTTTTCAGAAGATCGAGAACTGTGGCCTGCACTGTCACATCCAGCGCTGTCGTCGGTTCATCGGCAATCAGCAAATCGGGGTTACAACTCAGCGCAATGGCGATCATGACGCGCTGGCGCATACCGCCCGACATCTGGTGCGGAAATGAATCCACCCGCTGTTCCGGCTCGGGAATGCCCACGTCGCGCAGAGCCTCAATCGCTTTGGTGCGCGCCGCCTGGCCTTTCAAACCTTGATGGAGCGTGATGGCTTCCATGATCTGGTTGCCAACGGTATAGAGCGGGTCCAGGCTCGTCATCGGCTCCTGGAAGATCATCGCGATGTCGTCGCCACGCAGTTCACGCATCTGGCGCTCGGAGTATTTGAGCAGATCTTTACCGCGCCACAGAATTTCACCACCGGTTATTTTGCCGGGTTTGGAAACTAAACGAAGCATCGAGAGGCTCGTGACAGATTTGCCGCAGCCGCTTTCACCCACAAGGCCCAAAATTTCCGAGGGAGCGATGGAAAAAGATACGCCATCGACAGCCGTTACTACGCCGTCGTCCGTGAAAAATTGGGTCTTGAGATCTTTTACTTCCAGAAGAATTGACATTATTTATTCTATGTCCAACATCAAAAATTGATTTTAAAAAATCCACCAGAGAGCAGGCTACCGATGATAATGAGGCGGAATGCCACCCAAAAAGTAATCGGTGGCAATCGAAAAACTTGTGGCATCGTCATATTCCATAGCGCTTCAAGGATTAAAGTTGCTCCAAATAAGACAACTCCCCCAAACAAAACTACTGTCAATATTTCCATGTGCCTATTTTAGCTCTACCCTAGTTTCCTGCTCTTTGGGTCAAGAGCATCACGCAAGCCATCCCCTAAAAGATTGAAGGAGAGTGTTGTCACAAAAATAGCAGCTGCAGGTGCCAGAATCCAGGGGCGAGTTGTCAGAGTAGTCAGATTCTGCGCTGCAGCCAGCATGTTGCCCCAACTCGACATGGGGTCGCGAATACCGAGACCCAGGAACGAGAGGCCCGATTCAGCCAGGATATAACCAGGAACACTCATGGTGGCGGCGATAATTGCATAGGTGAAAGTCGATGGCAGGATATGCCGGGTAATCAGCTTCATATCTGAAAGCCCCAGCGATTTTCCAGCTTCCACATATTCGCGTTCCCGTACCGAAAGCACCATGCCACGGATAATACGTGCCATGCCCGCCCAACCGACAAAGCTGAGAATAACGATGATCAGCAAGTAGACCACGACAGGGTTCAAGCTCGGCGGCAAAGCTGCTGCTAAAGCCAAGAGCAGATAAAAGTCGGGAACGCTCATCATGATTTCGCAAAGCCGCATGATGATTTCATCGATCTTTCCGCCATAGAAACCGGCAATGCCACCCACCAACATACCGAGAACGAAAGTAATGACGATACCAACCAGGCCCACTGATAGTGAAATCATGCCGCCGTAGATGAGGCGGGAGAGATAATCGCGCCCCAACTGGTCTGTCCCCAGCAGGAATATGGGGCCGTCTTCGGCTCCCACGAAATGTAGATCGGTAGGAATGAAGCCCCAGAGTTTGTAGGGCGTGCCATGAATGAAGAAACGCACTTGCAACTTCTTAGTGGCATCAGGCAGCCATTCACCTTGCTGATAGACCGTGGCATAGCAAAACGGTAATGAATACTTTCCGGTTTGAACATCGCGAATGCGGATTTTCATCGGCGGATGAAAACTGGCGTTGATACCCTGCGGGCTTTGCTCCTGATAGTCGAAAGGGGCGAAAAACTGACCGAAAAGAGCGATGAAGTAAAGAAAGCCTAATAAATACAAACTGATAATCGCCAGCTTGTTTTTTTTGAGTTCTCGCCAGGCTAACTGGGCAGGCGTTTTAGATTCCGGCAATTCGCGGACAGCGCGGCCGGTCAGCAGTTGCCCGCCAGCCTTGCGCGTTGTGTTCTCATCTTTAATGTCGATTGGTTGCTTGGCCATGCGAATGTAAGTTCTTGATTTAAGAAAGACGAATACGAGGATCGGTGAGGGCCAGCATCACATCGGCAATCAAGTTACCGATGATGAGCATGACAGTACCCATCACGAAAGCACCCATCGCCACATAGATATCGCGTGATTGCACCGATTCTAAGAGCAAACGGCCCAGCCCCGGCCACGCCAACACGTTCTCCACTAACGCCGCACCAGCCAGCAAACCGGCTAATTCGAACCCGAAAATGGTAATGAGAGGGTTGACGGAGTTACGAAAAGCGTGTTTCCAGAGCACCATTTTTTCCGAAAGCCCGCGCGCCCGTGCAGCCAGGATGTACTGCTCGGAAAGCACTTCCAATACACTACCCCGCATTTGCCGCAGCAAACCTCCCACGCCCCGCACACCGAGCACAAACATCGGGATAATCATATGCCAGGCGGTATCTTTTATCTTGTCGAAATGCGAGAGCGATTCGTAATTGACACTGGTTGCACCGCCTAACGGCAGCTTACCGGTTTGGTTAGCAATGATCAAAAGAACCAGAGCAACGAAAAAACCGGGCAAAGCAGATTGCGCATACGACACCAACAAAATCAGACGATCAGTCCACTTGTTGCGATTTACGGCGCAATAAATTCCCAGCGGCAAAGCGATAGCCCAAGCAATAATCGTCGACCACAACGCAAGTATGAAAGTATAATAAAGCCGCTGCCCAATTAAGGTGAAAACCTCAATCTTGTAGGTAAACGAATAGCCGAAGTTTCCCTGCACCGCGTTATATAACCACTTCCCATACTGGACATACCAAGGCTGGTCGAGTCCGAACTCGTGGGTCAAGCGCTCGATAGTTTCCGGCTGGATGGTCGGTTGGCCGCGCAAAGTATCGAGGTAGTTACCCGGTGCCAACTGCATGATGCCGAACGAAAGCAGTGTCACGGCCAGCAGAAGGGGGATGATTTGTGTGAGGCGGCGAACGATGTAGCGAGTCATAGTAGCGTGTGGGAGGGCGAATAGGTGATGGTGGTGAATTATTTTCGGGCAAAACTCATTACTTAACTTAGCAATAAATGTGGCTATATAATGTTGTTTGTACCTTGCTTCAGATAGATCAGGACAACAGAATGGGTAGAGTAACGAATTTGATCATTCAACGAGTAAGTTTTGCTATCTTCAAAATTCTTCACGTTAAATGCCTGTTGATGAACCCCCAAATCCTGATAGCTTTTAATTCACCCTCTCATCCCTCACGGCTGTTCTCGTGTTGCGTTGGTATCGTAGATCTCTTCAAGGTTCCACGTCACACTACCCAGAGCACAGGGTTTGATATTGCCATATTTATTGCGCAGAGCAACCAACGCATCGGGAACGACGGTATAAATCATGGGCTGTTCTTCGCCTACAATTTTTTGCCATTCTGTATAAATCTGCTTGCGCTTGGTTTCGTCCATTTCCTGGGCACCCTTGCGGAATAGATCGTCAATTTTGGCTTCCCAATCGCGATTCGGCTTTTCCTGATAGGGATCCCACTGGTGCAGGTTACCGGCGCTCATCCACACATTCTTGCCGTCGTTAGGCTCGACTCCGCCGGTGAAGCCAAGAATCATCGCCTGCCAATCGAAAGGCGGATAAGGCTTGCCTTTCTCCGGTTTGTTATCGACGCGCGCCAACAGTGTGTTAAAGGAGATGGGTGTCGCCGTCGCCGCCAGGCCGATTTTCTTGAGGTCGTCGGCAATAATTGTCGCCATGTTGCGACGCAGATCGTTTTCAACGTTGGTGATGATGTTGAAGCTCACCGGCTTGCCATTGGGCAGTTCCAACACCCCATCGTTATTGCCGTCCTTCAAGCCAATCTCGGTCAGTTTCTGGCGGGCAGCATCGAGATTGTACTCAAACTTGGGAATATCGTCTGTGAAGAACAGTTTGTTGGCCGGAGTTTCCGGGCCATAGCCAGGGCGAGCCAAACCATCGAAAACGTTGCGCACGATGCGCTCGCGATCGATGGCATGCGAGACCGCCTGGCGAAAACGCTTATCATTAAATAGCTTGAAAAGTTCGGGGTTTTCCTTGGCTGGCTTCGACTTCAAGTTCATATTGAACGACAAGAACGATTTCGAAGTCGTCGGGCCAAGGTTGAGCACCTTGTAATCGCTATTGGCTTCCTTGGCCTTGATGCGCTTGTAGTCGTCCTGCTTCACGCTTAGTACATCGGTTTCACCGGCCTCGAATTTCAGGGTAGTCGAGTTGAAGTCGGGAACGATGAGGGTGACCATCTGGTCGAGATACGGCAGCGGACGCCCCTTAGCATCCTTCTTCCAGTAATGCGGGTTGCGGCCGTAAACGATACGCTGGCCGGGCTTATATTCAGTCAAAATCCAGGGGCCGGATGAAACGATATCTTTCACGTTGGCATCAACACCCCACGCCGGGTTGAGTCCGGTTGTGTTGGGCTGGCCCTGCTTCCAGAACTTCTCCAATTTATGGCGCGGCGCAATGGGAAAGTTCAAAATATTACGAGCCGGAGCATAGGGCACGGGAAAAGTGAATTCCACTGTGTTGCCATTTACTTTGCGATACTTCAGCGGGACACGCTTATATTTATCGTTGCCCTCGGCATCTTTTCCATCAGGCGCATCGAGCGTCAGGCTCTCGCGAATATTAGTCTGGACTTTATCGTCATAAAGAACGTCGAGGGTAAAGATGACATCGTCGACAGTCAGTGGTGCGCCATCGCTCCATTTCAAATCCGGTTTCATGGTAAACGTCCACACCAAACCGTCATCCGAAATTTTGGGAAGTTCGGCTAAGTCGGCTTCCCACTCCAGCGTATAAGCGTTCTGCGAAAGGAGCGACGAATAGAGTGGCGAAACTGTACCGGTTGAGGTGGCATCCGCCGATACCCACAGGTTAAATGTCTTGGGGTCTCCCGGTGCAGCATCAGTAATCTTTCCACCATATTTACCCAACTGCGATTCGGGCTCGACAACCTTGCCGCTCTGGGCATCGGCTACGCCTTTATCGGCCTGTGAACCCGAAACGGCAGTATTGGAATTAGCGAACTTTTCCTGGCCGCCACAACCGGCCAGCGCAATGGGAAGAACGGCAAGCGAAAGAGCGAAAAGAACTTTTTTCATGCGTATTGGGATGCTGGAAAATACTTGGAAGTTGCGCGATATTTTAACGCAATTTTTCAAGTCTGCGCGAGTCTCCAGCATCCTCAACGCTAATTCAATCGCGCAAAGCCGCCATGCTTGACCGGCGTAATAAGGGTTTGTGCGATTTTATCCCGCGTAATCACGTCCGCTAATTCGCATAAAACTTCCTGCGCGGCTTTCAAAAAGGCCGCTACATGATCCTGGCGATGCGCCAGGGTGGGATAAAATCCCCCACCAGCCAGGAAACCGTGTTCCAGCATTTTAACGGTGAAGAGCGTCATCAATTCGCTACCCTGCGGATGCTCGAAATACAGCTTCATCAGCGGAGCAAAACCACCGACACGAAGCGGCGCGCCAGTGTCCGTTGCGAGTTTTTCCAAACCACTGCGCACCTGTTCCCCTATCTCAGTCACATAACCCGAAACATCGGTTTGTTGCATCACTTTGAGGGTAGCCAGCGCCGCCACCGGCCCCACGCTTTCGGTCCAGTAGGTGCTGGAAATAAACGATTCCTGCGCGGCTTGCATCGTCTCGCTACGCCCTATCACCGCCGCCATAGGATGCCCGTTACCTATGGTCTTGGCAAAAATTGCCAGGTCGGGGTTCACGCCAAGTTTGAGATGCGCACCGCCCGGCCCGAAACGGAAACCGGCCGTCACTTCGTCGAGCACCAACCGCGCGCCACTCGCATCACACAGCGCGCGCACTCCTTCAAAGAAACCGGCTTCGGGCAGATAGCTTCGCAACGGCTCCATCACAATCGCCGCCAGGTCGTCGCCATGTTCGCGCACAATTTCTTTCAGCCCATCCAGGTCGTTGTAGTTGAAAGGGATGGCACTGCCGCCCAGCACGCGAGGCACGCCATTAGGCTGCAGGCCGGGCAAGAGGTGACCGCTCAATGCCTGCCCGCTCTGGATATTGGCAGCTAAATACCAATCGTGCCAGCCATGATAGCCGCAAAAAGCGATTTTATCGCGCCCGGTCGCCGCACGGGCCATGCGCACCGCCATCGCCATCGCCTCGCCGCCCATGCGGCCAAAACGCACATTGTCTGCCCAGGGATGCAGCTCAATTAAGCGTTGCGCCAACTCCACTTCTTCGGGCGGATTAAGGCTACTCATGGCCCCTAACCGCACCCGCCTTAAAACCGCTTCGGTGACTTCGGGATGCGCATAGCCCAACAAACAGGAGCCGATGCCATTAGTGGTGAAATCGAGCAGATGCCGCCCGTCATGGGTAACCACTTCGCAGCCGCGTGCTTCGCGGAAATAGGGTGGCCACACTTCGGGCGCATGCATCTCCGGTCGCTTGGAAAGCAGTTGCACACCTCCAGGCATCATCTCCTTGGCCTGAAGGTATAGCGCTTGCTCGTCCACGGTTTCGAGGCTCTGCTTCAGCCCTAATAATTCACGCGCATTGTCGCTGAAAATGCGGCGCACGTCGCCGGCATCGCAGTTAGCCGTCAGGCAGGCCTGTTTCACCGCGCGAAGCGATTCCAAACCGATGAGTATCAGTTCGCTCATCGGCAATGCAAGTTCCTGCCAATCGTAAATCCAATGAAAGCCATCGCCCAGCGTCACAGCCTTGCCCCGGCCTTCGCTCACCATAAAATCGCTGCCATAGAGCAAGCGCGTGGGGCCAAAGGTTTTGAGAATTGCTTCCATCGCCGGTGACTCACACACCGCCGAGGTATCGAAGTAAACATTCTCCAAACCGGCAATCGCGCCGATGCCTTCCACGGTGTGTTGCGCGCAAAAGCCACGTGCCGCGTGTGCCAGAATCAGTTTGGCGTTAGGATATTTACGGCACATGGCGTTGATAATGCGCTGATTATCCTCATCGGCCAACGACCGCTGGCGCACCTGATGCAGCATGATCGCCAGCCCATGCCGGTTCGCTATCTCCCACGCCCACTCCGGCAGGTATTCGGGGATACAGGCATTTTGGGTATCGGGCCTTGAAGCAAAAACATGATACACCTTGAAGCCCGCCCAGCCTTCACGCACGACTTGCGCTTCCACCTCTGCCGGATCGTTTTCAGGCTTAATCAGAAGCAAGCCACGCGAATCGGCATGAGCTTTAATTTCATCGCGCACGAAATCATTCGCGGCATCGATATCCATCTTGCGAATCGGAAAACCAAAAAACAACCCGGCCTGGGGCGCGCGCTGTCCCATCCAGCTCTGCTGACGGGTTTGGAAAACATCCCATCCTACCGGCCCCTGGGAGTAAAACGCATCCAGCGGCCAGTCGTGCGCCCGGGCAACATGCGCCAGATCATAGAAATGGGCGTGAATGTCAAACACATCGGCCGGAAGGAAATCGTGGAATTCTTGCTGGAAAATTTCCAGTTCCCGGGTGGAAGGCGGTTTCCAAAGTTGGGGAGAAGCTAATTGTGCGGCAGCGGGGATATAGGATGATGTCATGTCGATTTGCAATAAGGTCTATTATTCTTCTCTCAGCGATCTTTAGCGCTCGCACGGATTTGCGACAGAATATCCAGCCCTACCCTCGCATTCCAAGCATTCATTATCTCGTAAAACAACGGGCCAATTTTACCATCGCCCACTGCTTGCCCGTTAATGCGGGTGCAGGGCGCCAGGCAATAAGGCGTGGTCGTGAGCCAGGCTTCATCGGCATTCACCACATCGTAAATTTGCAGGTCTTTTTCCACCCAATCCAGGCCCAGTTCCGCGCCCAGTTCCTGCACGGTTTGCAGGCTCACTCCGCCCAGAATATTGCGGCTGGTGGGCGAATAGATGGTGCGGCCCTTCACCACCACGAAATTCGAGCCGGAGCATTCGGTTATATTGCCATCCAAATCGAGTAAGAGGCTGACCGCCTTGGAATCAACCTGATGAGTCTGCTGATCGGCCAGATGCCAGTGAAAGCGGCTGCGGTTTTTGGTTTTAGGATCGAGGCATTGTGGCGGGATATGGCGAATTGCTGGCGTCACCACATGCGCGCCCGTTTCAAAAAGATGTTGCCAGGCAAAAAACGGCAATGAAAACGAATGAATGCAAATGGTAGGCGTGAGCCGTGCCGTGCCCATCGCACTCCCGGCGTAGAGCGGTTGCTCGCCCGGCGTCACAAAATGCACAATGCCTAAATCTTCGTCTTCACCAAGTAACTTGCAGTTGGCAGTCACAAGCTCAATAGTTTTCTCCAGCATCTCCTGCGCGGAAAACGGAAGTTTGATATTGGCATATTTACACGAGCGGTATAATCGGCCGATATGATCTTCCAACCGAAATGGCACATGCTTGAAGGTGCGCGTCATTTCGGTGAGAGTTGCGCCCAATACCACGCCAAGGTCATAAATATTGAGATGCGCCTGAGAGGCAGGAATCAATTTGTCATTGAGAAAAACAAGAGGTTCGTTCATAACTATCGCTTTAAGAAATAAGGGTATTAGGCGTTCCCCAGTGAATTCGCGCTAATAGCGTATCGCCGCCCCAATCGGCCACCACCGCTTCACCGACGGTAATCCACGATTCTTCCGGCGAGACGTTGGTAACATGAAAATTACCAAGTTGTTCGCCATCAAGCACAATTTGCTCAGTAGACCGAATTAAGCGCTGCTTTTGCATATCGACTTGCGCCACAAAAAGAGGCGAACGCCAGCGAAAGATGTCGCGGTTATCTTCCGTTCGGCGGGTATACACCAGAAACAATGCATCGCTGTGCGTGAGCCAGCGTTGCTGCGTGGTAGACATCATTAATACTTCATCGTCATCAAACATCCACGGCACCATCTCGCCCCACTTCAACCCGTCTGTTGAAGTGGCGAAATAACCGTGATCGTCTTCGGCCCGAATCGTGAGATAGAATACATCGCCGAAGCGCGTGAGAGATGGTTCCTGTAAGCCACGGTTAACATCGAGACGCAATTCCCGCCCCACTTCTTCAAGCTGCAACAACTCGCCATCGAAAGAACAGCGCACAGTGGTCACGGCATAGCCTGTGTGGGTTTCACGGCTATAATACAGCGGCACCAGCACATCACCGTTTTCCAGCGTGTAGCGTTGCGCGCAACCACAGGAGCGATAGCCGACGGCGCGCGGATCGTCCCATTCCAACACACGACGCGGACTCCAAGCGCCATTACCATCGCTCACACTATAAACCGAATGACGCCCTTTCCAACCCGGCGGCGGATAGGGATAGTGCCCGTCGTTTTTGTAAAAAACGTTGTGCCCCATCGCAAGCATTTTGCCGGTGGGCGCGTGATATTCAGGCACCACGTCGCACACCCCTTCTTCAAAACCATTGCCGATTTCCCGACGGGCAAACGCCGCCACCGGCTGCGGCTTACTCCAGGATACGCCGTTGTCCGTAGTCTTGCTCCAATGCACCTGGCCAAAATTATCCGAGCCGATAATGTTCTGACAGGTCATGAGAATACTACCATCGGGTAATCGTCCAGCGCGCGGATGAAACCAGGTGCCGCCGTTCTTGCGACCGTTCCAGATAATCTCGCGTTCAATTCTTTTAATGGCCATCACACTAATTGCTATTATCTACAAATGGATTCCAGGCACTTTTTTGGGTCGGCACCACCGGCGGACTGCCAAAATGTCCGGTAACAGGAAATTTGCGCGCTTCATCGAGCACGATATTGCTCTTGACCCATTTCACATGCCCATCGGCAAAACCTACATTGACTCCGCCAAAATGGCGACCCCGGTTAAAATCTTCCTTAAGGACGGCAATACTGGTTGCAGTCAGCTCCCCCAGGTTAGATGCCGTGCCGGGGCCGGTCCCGGGAATATACTGAACCGCCGCTTCGGGATGCAGCGTGTAGTAAGGAGCCGTTGAAATGCCTCCGCCATCCATCATCAAATAAGTTGTGGCAGGTGAGACTACCGTGGCATCGCTCACCGGCAAACGCCCCGCATATTGCACACGGCTCAAAACAACCATGTTACCGGCATAACTGGCATTGATGGGGCTATTGGGATTGAACTGGAAACTTTGTGGCGTATTCGAACAAATGTAGACCTGGCTGTTTTTGGTATAGGGAAAAATAATTTGGGGCCAATACCAGGAGTTTGTATACCAGACCCTCCCATCGGGAGGCGTGGCGCTATCTTCTCTGTCGCTGGGCGGAAAATAACTGTCGTTATCCTGGAGATATTGCTGCACTCCCAACCCCATCTGCTTGAGATTGTTCAAACAAGATGTCCGCCTGGCATTTTCCCTGGCTCGTGCAAAAACCGGAAAAAGAATCGCTGCAAGTATTGATATTATCGCTATTACGACAAGTAATTCTATTAAGGTAAATCCCTGTAGTCCATCTCGCCGTGCACGCCAATTCACATCATTTTCCCATTGCATCTTCATCCCTCCAAACCATTTTTATTTTTGCGTCTCTACCCGTCTCGCTATACTCTTCTATTGCAGTTGAAGCAAAGTTCCGTCACCCGGCGCTAACTCCAGTTGCACCGTGTTTTGGCTTAGCGGAAGTGTTTTACCTGCTTTCTTATCGACCACCCGACTTATGTTTTGGGTGGGTAAAACCAAATCGAATGAATGCTTTGCATTAACATCCTTATTTACTGCCATCAGGAAATACTGGCCTTCTTTATTACGAAAGCCCTGCACATCCAGATAAGCAGGAAATTGGCCGGTGATTTTCACGCGGTGCAACGTCAACAACGTAGGAATCAAGCGAGAAAACTCTTCAGCAACCTGCCCTAATTCGATCAATGTAGGCTGTGGTTTCCCAGCGGCATCAAATAAGATCGAATCCATCGAATTATAGTTATAGTAGAGAATACCGGTCGCGCCGTATGCTGCACTGAGATAGGCCTGCACCCGAATTTCGGCTGGCGTGGGAGGACGCAGCACATTCTTGTAGTAGCCTATCGACTGCGGTGCAATCCACAAAGGACGACCAGCAGCCTGGCGCACATTGTCATCCAATGCCGCGGCATAGCGGTCCATGAATTTAGCGCTATCTGAAGCGGGAATGCGAATCGGGTATAAATCGTTGAGCAGCACCTCGGCTCCGGCACCTTCCACAAACCGTTTCATGTTATCGATGCCACGGTAAGTGCCTTCGTCCACATCCCATGCGGCACGGCACAAATAGCCAACTACGGGATGCTTGGGATCAAGCCGGCGAATGTAATCGTGAACCACACGATAGCTCTGTGCTTCTTCCCAGAACGGTTCATCGTAAAGGTAATAAGCCAGTAATGCGGGGTGGTCTTTGATGTTTTCGATGACCGCCTTGAAGCGCCCTTCAACCAAATTTTGCCCGGCGTTGGGGTCGGTGCGTTGACGCGTTGGCGTCGTTAGAAACTCAGCCAACCGGTCTTCAATATTCGCATGATATTCGCCTATATCGACAATCACTTTGAGGCCGTAGCGTTGTCCAAGATCCAATACTGCCACATGCGCCTCAGGCGAAGTAATGTTCGCTACCAGAACCGTGTTCATATGCATGGCTTTCACCTGCTTGAACACCGATTCCATGCGCGCTGCGGCATCCGCAGGATTATGGTCTTCATGGATGACATTGGAACGGCGCGCGCGCTCCAGTAATTCGGCTCCCTGCCAGGTGACGGTTGCCCCACCATCTTCGGGAACGAAACGAATACCATTTAAGGTGGTGGAGTGCTTCGCGCGATGCCCGATCACGATAGCCTGGCCGGTTACATTCAACTTCTTCCAGCTAATCCATTCTTTCTCATCACGAACATTAGGGATTTCGATGCGGTTGAACTCCTTGTCTTGTGCCGATTTGACATTTAGCTCCAACGGCAACTGCACCGCCAACTGTCCACTGCCGCGCCACGCTTCGGGCATCCGAAACTGCACGGTGTAATTGCCTTTCAGCTCGACCGGGAACCGCAACTCACCGCGCTGCCGCTCTTCTTCGGCCAGAGCAATGAACCGGCCCGTTTCCCGTTGCCCCAGCCAACGCCAGAGCAAATTGGGCGAATATCCCAAGTTTGTGACCGCCACTACGCCGAATGGGAAAACACCGCGCGCCGTGGAAGGCACGTGGCCATAATCGACCGGTTCGTTAAAAGAGCTGACGGTCGCAATATCGGCCGCTATAGCATGAGATGCACAACTTAATAATACGCTACTCAAAGCCAAACAATAACTTGCACCAAGTAATTTTCGAAACACTCTCTCACTCCATTTCTAAAATGCGTTTTGTGTAAAAGCACTTCTCTCTCACCGCTGCCAACGCCGGATACTTTCTTCTAAAATGGATTTTGCCAGCGTTGCGTCGTTGTTTTGTAACGCCCGGATCAATTCTCTGTGCTCCTGCTCGTCCTTTTCTTGTGAACCAAAAACGTTACCTATTGTTTGTTGTCCTTTTTGAAAAAAGCGATTGAAGAAAGGCGAGAATTCCATCAAAATCGGGTTGCCCGTGGCACGCACCAACTGCTCGTGAAAGGCCAGTTCGGCTGCCATGTCTTCCTTGCTGTTTTTCGCCGCACCGATGCGACCGGCGGCTTCTTCCAACAAAGCAATATCTTCGGCCGTCAGGCGACCGGCTACCAATTCGAGAATGCCTTTTTCAAACATCACACGGGCTTCGATGAGGTGTTTCAACTCATGCTGTTGACGGCGGATCACGAAATTGAAATGGTTCGCCAGCGTCTCAAACCCGAATTCCGCCACAAAAACGCCATTGCCAGGTTGAACTTCCAGAACACCGGTTGCCTGCAACGCACTAATGGCTTCACGCGTGACATTACGGCTGACGCCCAACGACGATGCCAATTCACGCTCACCAGGAAGCTTGGCCCCAGACCGTAAATCGTTGGCTTCAATGTATTCTTTTATCCGCTCCACTACCTGTTCCGTGAGTTGGGTGCGCTGCACCGGTGCTATTTGCAATTTTTCAGACATGAGAATCTCTCAAATACATTTTGGTCCACTGGTAGGACCACCAGCAAGTACTATAATCATCAACCACAAATCCGTCAAGACGTAGCAAATATTTTTTGTTTACATTTGCCGAGCTTTTTTCTCAGCATTAAAGACAAAAGGCCGATGCTCGCGGGGGAGCATCGGCCTTTCGATTAGATTGAGGTCAGGAACTGTTTAGAACGCATCCTGCAAGTCTTCGGTTTCGTGACGATTGCAGAAGTCTTTAAACGATTCGTCGCCCTGCTTGTTGGTTTTGTAATATTCAATCAAGCGCTGAATGGCCGATGCCACTTCGGTAGCAGCAACACGCTTGACACGACGGTTGTAAGTCGCTTCACTGCCCAGTCCGCCACCCAGGAACATGTCGTAATGTTCAACCAGCTCGCCATCAACTTTCTTGGAGCAGCCCTGCAAGCCGACGTCGGCAATCCAGTGCTGGCCGCAAGAGTTCGGGCAACCGTTGACGTTGATACGGAAAAAGTCCGATTCGTTCCACTTCACGCCTTCATCCAACAGGTTGACGATGCTCTTGGCGCGCGCTTTGGTCTCGGTCACAGCCAGGTTGCAAAACTCGATGCCGGTGCAAGCAACCACACCACGACGCACTGCCGAACCGCCCAGCGGCGGCAGGCCGATGGCATCGAGGCGAGCCACGACTGCATCAACCTTATCGTGAGGCACGTTGGGGATGATGAGGTTCTGCATCACCGTCAGGCGAATTTCGCCGCTACCGAATTCATCGGCAATGTTAGCTACTTCTTCCAATTGATCGGAAGTAATGCGACCGGTGATGACGGTAACGCCAATGGCCGACTTTTCGCCGTCTTTCTGCACGACTACGCCCAGGCTATCTTCATAGCCCTTGAACGGAGCCTGCGGCTCAGCGTCGCGCAGTTTATATTTCAAATACTGCTCTTCCATCACTTGGCGAGTCTGCTCAACACCCCAGTCGGCAATGAGATATTTCAGGCGGGCGTGCTTGCGGCTCTTGCGATAACCATGATCGCGATAGAGCGAAGCGGCGGCCTTGAGAACGTCCATAGCCTGGTCGGGCGTCAGGAAAATGTTCAGATCCTGGGCGAGGTGCGCTTCGGTACTCAGGCCGCCACCGATGGTGGCACCGTAACCGATTTCACCATCGGCACGCTTCACGCCATAGAGGGAGAAGCAGTTGACTTCACACTGCCCGGCGCTGCGATGGCCAAAGATGCCGACTTTATATTTGCGCGGCATGTCGGCAAATTCGGGAGTCGAAGAAAAATATTTAGAAGCGACATCGACCAACTCACGCGTATCGATGACTTCATCGGGATCGAGACCGGCCAGCGGTGAAGAGACCACGTTACGGCAGATGTCGCCACAGGGGCCAAACAAACCGGCCAGAACGCCCAAACCAACTTTACCCAGACGCTCCATGATGTCGGGAGCCTGCTCAATGGTGAGCCAGTGCATCTGGAAAGTTTGGCGGGTGGTGATGTCACCAAAACCACGGGCGTAATCTTTGAGAATACCAGCAACAACGCGTGCCTGATCGCAGGTAACAAGACCGCCGTTGATCTTAATACGCAGCATGAAATGCCCGTCTTTAGGCTTTTGCTGGTAGAAACCAACCCATTTGAAACGCTCGAAATCGTCGGCTTCAATGGCATCGAAACCCTGGACGGCATAGCGCTCGATGATGTCTTTCCATACGGCCGGGCCGGGCTTTTCCAGTTTCAGGCGTTCGTTGTTGGTCAGGGTGGCGCGTTCGTCGCCCAACTCAAAAAGGGTTGCCGGACGACCGTCATCGGTCAACTTCAGTTTGGCGTGGCGGCTTTTCGGGTCTATGACTTTCTTTTGGGGCGCGGTAGCAGTCGCGTCACCCTTTTGCTCTTCACTACTCATTTAAAAACTCTCCAACGGGGCCGGGGATTCACCGGGATATTTTTTCAACCTGCGCTTTGACAAACTCTAACAATGTATCACAATCGTAACCGGAACCGGTAAAGAATTCCGCTTTTGCATCCATCAATTTGGCTCTGGCCTTGGCCAACTGGCGTGCTGCACCGACGCTGTTTTCGCGTTCGACATGAACCAACGCCACGGCACAATGAATCAGCCCTTGCAAAAACCGCTTCCGCAAGACATCGGTTTCGCTGCGCCAGGCAACTTCCAGCACCTCATGACACTCGAAGTATTCACCTTGCGCCCATAGCCGCCAGAACTGCGCATATTCCTTTGGCCACAACTCCACCATTAATAAAATGTAACGTTTCCCTCTACTTGCCGCAAGCGAACTCTACCTGCAAAGTAGAGTATTTCACAAACCCAACACCGCTAACGCCAGGCCACGAAAAAAAGCCATACATTATAGTGTGCGTAGACACGACTCGAAGTTATATCAATATAGATCTTAGGTCTTGGAGCTTAGATCTTAGATTGTGATCGGGATTGGTAAAGTGCTGAACGCCTGATTGTAGTTTGTGTTCTGGTTTCCCTGAGATGAACGAAGAGGCAACCCATTGTTGGATGGGCTGCCTCAATTCTTAATTTCTACCTCCTGCATTCCGACTTCTTACTTCTCTACTCCACCGGTTCCATAAGGCGATTCAGCCCCATATAATCTTCGCCCCGCACCAGCATGGCGGCATGGTTGGGATGCAACGGAGGACCGTCTTGCTTGATTTTCACGATCGGAATAGTCACGCGCACCGACATGCCCATGCGGCGGCGGTCGGAGCGGTTGGCCTCCGAGTGATGCAACGTCTTCTCGTTGAAGAGAAAAAACTCACCCGGTTTCAATTCCATGTTCACCAGATTTTCAGCGGAGTAGTAATCCGGGTCAGCTTCTTCGCCAAAGCCCATGCCTTCACGCGCCCGAATGTGAGGTACGATTTTCTTATGAGAACCCGGAATCACTTGAACACAGGAGTTGTCCACGCGCACATCGTCGATGGCAATCCAGGCCGAAATGTTGATGAGCGGTTCGAGCGGCCAGTAATTCAAATCCTGGTGCCAGGGAATTTCCGCTCCTCCCGGCTCTTTGTTGAAGAAATTGGTCGCCCATAAAATGAGATGCGGGCCATAGAGGCATTCCATGCGGTCGAGAATGGCCGGATGGGAAGCCAGGTCGTGAATAATGCGCGAATCCATATGGCGCGATTGCACGCGGGCGCGCGGGTTAGGACCATCCGTCGTGAGCAGATCGTTATCGATATGCTCACGAATCGCGGCCATTTCTTCAGGAGAAACGGCGGTATAAGGACCGAGGTAGCCGTTTTCCCGGAAGAAATTGACTTCTTCCTCACTGAGCGCATGCTGGAGCGACTGGTTTTTCACAGGAGAGCTATTCATAACAAAATTCTACGCTTCAAACGGTAGAAACAACATAGCCTCAAATGATAAAATTTTGCACTGAACCGGATCTATCATGCCCGAAATCACTTTACAGCTTTGGCTCGATTCGCTACTCGACCGCCGCTGCTCATTTCAGATTACGCTCCTTGGCCTATCGGGGCGTCTACGGATAAATCCGCCTTGGGACGTGCGCCAAACATTAGGCGACCACCTGTTCTATTACGTCGCTGAAGGCAGCTTTGAAGCCAGGAGTACGGAAGGCAAAGCAGTAATCAACGCCGGTTCACTGCTCTGGGCAGGGGCAGGCAGTTCCGTTCATTTTCATCTGCCGCCCGAAGGCGAAGTGGTCATCTGGCGTTTCCGGTTGGATGCCTTGGATGAAAACGCTCGTCCTCTCCCCAGCCCATTGCCCTTATGGCACCTGCCCCACGCTCATAGCTGCGAACTATGGATGCGGCAAATCAAGGAAGAATACACCCGCGCCCAGTCGCCCGAACCCGAAAGAGTGCGTGGCCTGTTGCTTTGCCTGTTTACGGAAATCGCCCGTTGCGCGCAGTTCACCCCTATCAACAGCCGAACGTTTACCCCGGCGCAGGAAAAAACCCTGATGGATTATCTTGCCCGCCATATCCACCTGCGGCCCGAACCCGAACAACTTGCCAGGCTGGTTGAACTTTCGCCCGATTATTTCACCCGCTGCTTCCGCCGCACCTACGGTTTACCGCCGCGCGGCTGGATTCTGCGGGAACGCATCCGCGCCGCAGCCGTACGTCTCTTGGAAACAAACCTGACAATCTCCCAGGTCGCCCACGAATTCGGTTACGATAACGTCTTCTTTTTCAGCCGCCAGTTCAAAAAAGTGATGGGGGTTGGACCGACGTCCTATCGAAAAGAGCATCTCGAAACCGAGATGCCGGGCTAAGTTTGAACAGAGGAGCGAAGCCGTCGAAAGCTTCGTAAACCGGATTACTCTTCGATTACTGTTAGAATTTAATCCAGAGTATTGCGCGTCCTCGCTCTATAGAAATTTTTGATTTTGCGGTGAACAATCTTTCCTGCGTTGCGTCAGCTAATGCGATGCACAAATAAAGGAAAGGGGGCACCGTCATCATGGTAGCAATGGCCTACACCAAAGAAATCGAACGAACCGAAGAATTCAACAGCGACGCATACCTGGTTTCGCGCGCGCTCGAAGGCGATCTGCCTGCGTTCGAGAAGCTGGTGGCCCGCTATCAGAATAAGCTCATCGGCTACTCGGCTCGCATGCTGGGTGACCAGGATGAGGCCGAAGACGTGGCGCAGGAAGTCTTTATCAAAGCCTACCGCTCACTCGATTCGTTTCGCGGCGATGCCCAGTTTTCGACCTGGATATACCGTATCGCCACCAATTTGTGCATCGACCGTATCCGTGCCCGCAAGCGTCGTCCCCAGCAAGCCTATTCGCTGGACGAGCCGATGGACAAGGATGAAGAGAAAGGCGGACGTGAAATCGCCGATTTGTCGGCCGAACCCACTCGTGAAGTGGAACGCGACGAACTGCGACGCCGTGTGCGCGAAGTAATGAACGAGATGCCGGAAAAGATGCGAACGATTTTGATTATGTGCGACATGCAAGGCATGGCCTACGAAGAGATTGCAAAAGTTTTAGACTGCCCGATTGGAACTGTGAAAAGCCGCCTGTTCCACGCCCGCGCCGACCTTGGCCGACGCTTGCGTCCGTATATTTCAGGAGTCAAATAAATCTTAAAAAGGAGGGAGAATCGCGATGAAACATTTGAATGAAGTGGAACTGATGAACATACTGGACGGCGAAAAGCCCGCACAGTCGCTGACCGAAGCCGATATGGAGCGATTGGATGACGCCAAGCTGGCGATGATGGCCTTACAGGCCTGGGAAGAAGCCGAGCCGATTCAGGCCAGCGAGAATTTCTGGCCCAAGCTACGCGAACAGTTGCCCGAGCGCCCACCGCGTTCTGCGTGGAACCGGTTCATCCAGCAAGTAGGAGCCTGGCTGTGGCCTTCGCATTCTCCCCTGGCCACCAGCATGCGTGTAGCGATGGTCGCTGCCATCATAGCTCTGGCCAGCTTCTGGTTTGCACCGCAACAGGCTATCACACCGGTCGTAGCCGACTTCACGGCTGAGGAATCGGCATTTATCGAACGTTCCCTGGAACGCCACGATAAATACGTCATCGTTGATTCGGGCGATGGCACCCTTGGTATTCCCGTGGGCGATGCCGGGAGCTTTGACGGGAGCGAATCGGAACCCGGCTCGGAATACATTCCCTGACGACTAACCGCCCGGATGCCTTTGGCACCCGGGCACTTATTTGACATGACCACTTCCATCACACCTCATAAATTTCCTGCGACCGCTGCGCGCTACGCGATAGCGGTTGCCACGTTTTTATTGCCGACTGCCATCGCCCATGCTGCGCCGACCGGTGAAGAGTTGATGCGCGCTATGTTCCAGGCAGAACGGACGGTTTCTTATTCGGCAACCGAAACCGTGACCCGTTCGGGTGGTGCGACTGTGGTATCACGACAACAAAAAAGCCAGGGCAGGAAATTTATTCAATACTCAGCGCCCGCCATTATGCGGGGCGACGTTTTAGTGGATGACGGTCAATCGCTGTTGCGCTATCATCGCGCGGAAAAGTCGGCCGTCAAAACCCAGACCGCCAACCGCCAGTTGCCGCCGGACTGGAATAAAATGAAGGCACGTATGGCCGCCTCGGTTCAAGGCCCCTACACTCTCAATGGCCGCCGCACCTGGCTGGTGACGGTCACTTCGCGTGAGAAAAAGCGCGTGGTGCGCAAAGTGTGGCTCGATGAGCGCATGAAAATAAGGCTCAAGGCCCAGTCTTTCGATGAAAGCGGCAAGGTGAACGAAACGACGACGCTCTCAGACCTCAAGTTCGGCCCGGTCGATGCCAAGGTGTTCCGTTGGACTCCCCCCGCAGGAACCAAGATCACCAATGCCGGAACGCTTTACACCCAACTTCGCCGTGCTCAAAACGAGGCTACCTGGCTGCGCGCGCCGTCGCGGGTGCCGGGCGGTTATGCGTTTGAAAGCGTTGTCGTCAACAATGCCGATGCCTGGCTGCGCTACTCGAACGGCACCCGCCGCTTCTCTATCTTCCAACAGCGCATTCCCGACACTAAAACCACTTCACTGCGTAGCGCCGGAAAGACAGGTTCCACCTGGTTCTGGCAAAAAAATGGCAGCCGTTTTCTCATCGTCGGTTTGACTCAGAGTCAGGCTGCCACAGTTGCTGCTGCTATTCCTTAAACCAAATTTTCGGGCTTTTCCGCTTCCCCATTGGCAACCACGGCTTCATGCAGCTTAACCGGGTTGGAGCCGCGCAGCTTCAGGTTGAGCATTTCCACGAACACGGAGAACGCCATCGCGAAGTAGATGTAGCCTTTGGAGATGTGCTGGTCGAAACCTTCGGCCAACAGCGTCACGCCGATCAATAAAAGGAAGCTGAGTGCCAGCATCTTGACGGTCGGGCGCTTGTCCACGAAATCACTGATGCTCTTGGCAAAGAACATCATGAAGGCGATGGCGACAACGACAGCCGAGATCATGATGTTAATGTTATTCACCATACCCACCGCAGTAATCACCGAATCGAGCGAGAAGACGATATCGAGCAGCAAAATCTGAACGATGACACTGGCAAATGAAGGGGCGACACGTTTGGAAGTGTGGCCTTCCTCGCCTTCAAGCTTCTGATGGATTTCGTGCGTGCTCTTGGCGATGAGGAACAAGCCGCCCAACAGCAAAATGATGTCGCGGCCCGAAATCTCCCACGGCAATCCCTTAACGGTATCGTGTCCGGAAGTAGCGGCATGAGAAGCCGCCTCTTTCGCTCCGCCAAATAACGGTTCGAGGAAGGGGATGCTAAAGAGTGGCGCAGTAAGGCTGACGATCCAGGCCAATGAAAAGAGTAGGCCGATACGCATGAACATCGCCAGGCCAAGCCCCAAAAGCCGCGCTTTGTTCTGCTGCGCGACAGGCAGCTTACCCGCCAGGATCGATATGAAGATGATATTGTCGATACCCAGCACGATTTCCAACGCCAACAACGTTAAAAACGCGACCCAGGCTTCTGGTTGTGATAACCAATCCATAACTGTTTGTTTTCCTTAAAATTGAAGAATACTTTTGATGCAGGATTTATATCAGATTCATAATTCTAAAGAAAGCAGAAAATAATCTGAAAATCCGAGAGAGACTGCTTATGCAATCGCAATGCCGTGAATAAATAAAATTTAGAGATTCTTCAATGGTTTACAGTTCAGCCATCGAGGCAATCTCTGCCACCGTATCAATCCATAAATCATCGAACTGCCGGGCATAACGGCACACTTCGTTCAGGGCATCTGTCGCCATGCCACGGCCTTCGTCGTCACCTAACTCGTGGGCATAGAAAATCAACCAATCATTATTGGCTCGTGCCTGGTCTATTAGTAGTTTGAGATTCTCGGGGTCAGCCCGGTCGATACCGACTGCATGCAAATGATAGACGTCACAAATTCCCTTTGCATTGCCCGAATTCAACGTGGCGCGCCCTGCCTTGAAGTATTGCGCTATCAAGGACACATAACTCTGCCTATTGCGTCCACGCCCCACGAAACTATTGCCACAGGGATAAGCAAAGGTTTGCGGCAATACGCCGAGCGTTTCTTCGATGAGCCGATTCGCCTCTATAATTTCATCTTCTATCTGCGACCAGGAAAAATGCTCTAACGCCCTGTGCCGGGAATGGGAAAAATTTCCGCTGCAGGGATGAGTGACGGTATGATTGCCTATCTCATGGCCCTGTTGCACTATCTGCTGCCAGCCTGCGATATCCCGCTCCACATTCTTCTGCAACACATAAAATGTCGCTTTAATGTCATATTCGTTCAAGCAAGGAATGGCGTTCGTAAGTTGGGTTTGCCGCGCATCGTCGAAGGTAAAACTGAGGGCTGCTTTCTGGCCGTTTAACCAGGTTTGGGCATCCATGGAAACTCCGTAAGAACCAGGGGATTGAACTACCCTCGGAATCTTCCTAATTTTATGGGCTGTCTGCAACTGTAATTACGCTTAACAGCGTAGTTAAAAGTTATTTTAATTACCCAGTAAACATATCGGAATTAAACCTTATATTCTCCCTGTTTCCCGCCTCGATGTCTATAGTTTTTGTGCTTAGCTTCTACCGGATGCTTGAAATAAGGCTTCAACAGGCATAAAATGAATAAGAGAATTCATCTGACGACTTGAACCTTATGGAATACAATCTTTTCAACACACTCGATACTTTTGAAGGCGGAAACAAACAATCCGCAAAATTTCACTCCCTCCCTGCTTTAGAAAAATCCGGTGTCGGCCCCATCTCCAAATTGCCGGTCTCGATTCGCATTGTGTTGGAATCGGTGCTGCGCAACTGCGACGGTGAAAAAATTACTCAGGACAACGTCCGCACCCTCGCCAACTGGAAGGCCACCGAAGCCCGCGAAGCGGAAATTCCGTTCGTCGTGGCCCGTATCGTTTTGCAGGATTTTACCGGCGTGCCGCTTCTGGTCGACTTGGCCGCCATGCGCGCCGCTACCGCCCGCCTGGGCAAAGATCCCAAGATCATCGAGCCGCTGGTTCCGGTCGATTTGGTCGTCGACCACTCGGTTCAAGTCGACTACGCCCGCATTCCCAACGCCCTCCAGCTCAACATGGAAATGGAATTCGAGCGCAATGCTTCGCGCTATGAGTTTCTGAAATGGGGTATGCAGGCATTTGACAGCTTCTCTGTCGTGCCTCCCGGAATTGGTATCGTTCACCAGGTCAACCTGGAATACCTCGCTCCCGGCGTGCTCTCCAAGGGCGACATGCACTACCCCGACACTCTGGTGGGAACCGACTCCCACACCACTATGATCAACGGCCTGGGCATCGTGGGCTGGGGCGTGGGTGGTATCGAAGCCGAAGCCGGTATGCTGGGCCAGCCGGTCTACTTCCTCACCCCCGACGTGGTTGGCGTTCACCTCACCGGGGCACTCCGCCCGGGCGTGACGGCTACCGACCTGGTGCTGACCATCACCGAAATGCTGCGCGCCGCCAAAGTAGTGGGCAAGTTTGTTGAATTCCACGGCGAAGGCGCTGCCAGCCTCTCCCTGCCCGACCGTGCCACCATCGCCAACATGGCTCCCGAATACGGCGCGACCATGGGCTTCTTCCCGGTTGACGAAGAGACCTGCAACTACCTCACCCAGACTGGCCGCTCGCCCGAGCAGGTCGATACGGTGCGTAACTACTATAAGGCCCAGGGTCTGTTCGGTATGCCGGGCGCAGGCGAAATCGAGTATTCGCAGCTTTTGGAACTCGACCTCTCCACCATCCAGCCCAGTGTGGCCGGTCCCAAGCGTCCCCAAGACCGTATTGAACTGAGCAACCTCAAGGGCAAGTTCCTCAACCTGTTCGAAAGCCCGGTGGCCGAAAACGGCTATGCTAAATCGCCGGCCGAGTTGTCCAGTCGTTTCTGGACCAAGGGCAGCACTGCCGGTTATGAAGGTGCCATCAGCGGTGGCGGCGACCAGTCGTCCGAAAGCGTGCCCGTTCCGGCCGAAGGTAAAAAATCCACCACCAGCGAAAATACCGCTGTGGTGACCGAACGCGAGATGATCGATAACCGCCCCACGCCCGACCGCGTGGATGCCGGTGAAGCTCACCCCGAGCACGGTGCCCTCGATCTGGGACATGGCGATGTCGTGATCGCCGCCATCACCAGTTGCACCAACACCTCCAACCCCAGCGTCATGCTGGCTGCCGGTATCGTAGCCAAGAAAGCTGTTGAGAAAGGCTTGCGTGTTCGCCCGGCCGTCAAAACCTCGCTGGCCCCCGGTTCCCGCCTGGTGACCGAATACCTCGAAAAGACCGGCCTCTCTTCCTACCTCGACACACTCGGTTTCAATACCGTGGGTTATGGCTGCACCACCTGTATCGGCAACTCCGGCCCGCTCGATCCGCACATTGAAGAAGTCGTGGTTCAAAACGATCTGGTCGTCGCTTCGGTGCTGTCGGGTAACCGCAACTTTGAAGCTCGCGTTCACCAGAATGTGAAGGCCAACTTCCTGATGAGTCCGCCGCTGGTGGTCGCTTTCGCCCTGGCTGGCCGCATCCATATCGACATGGAAAACGAACCGCTCGGCCAAGACCAGAACGGCAACGACGTGTTCCTGCGCGATATCTGGCCCACCCCCGAAGAAGTGCGCGCATTGCTGGGCGCGGCTTTCGATGCCGATGCCTTCAAGCGCATGTACTCCGACCTGGCCCATGCCACCCCGATGTGGAGCCAGATTGAAGGTTCGACCGGCGACCTCTACGATTGGGACACCACCTCGACCTATATCCAGGAGCCGCCGTTTTTCACCAACTTCTCGCTCGAAGCCAAGGCAACCGGTGAAATCAAGGGTGCTCGCCCGCTGGCCATCTTCGGCGATTCGGTAACTACCGACCATATCTCTCCCGCTGGCGCAATCAAGCCCAACTCCCCGGCTGGCTGGTATTTGCAGGCCAAGAGCGTTTCGCCGCGCGACTTCAACTCCTACGGTTCTCGTCGCGGCAACGACCGCATCATGACCCGCGGCACCTTTGCCAACGTCCGTATCAAGAACCAGATGGTTCCGGGCGTGGAAGGTGGCGTCACCAAGCTGCATCCGGGTGGCGAACAGCTCTCGATTTACGATGCCTCCATCCGTTACCAGGGTGCCGACGTGCCGCTGATTATTCTGGCCGGACAGGAATACGGCACCGGCTCTTCCCGCGACTGGGCAGCCAAGGGCACCCAGCTTCTGGGCGTGAAAGCCGTGGTGGCACAGAGCTTCGAGCGCATCCACCGCAGTAACCTGGTGGGTATGGGCGTGCTTCCGTTGCAGTTCAAGGAAGGCGACAGCGCCGCTTCGCTGGGCTTCGATGGCAGCGAAACCTTCGATGTCGAGTTCGGCGACCTGACGCCGCAGAGCGACATCGCTTTAAAGGTTCACAAGCAAGACGGTAGCACCCAGGACATCTCAGTGCGCTTGCGCATCGATACCCCCATCGAAGTGGAATACTACCGTGCCGGTGGTATCCTGCCCTATGTGCTCCGCCAGTTGATCGCCAGCGCCTAATTTCGTTCAAGCAGCAACAGGGACACGCCGATGGCGTGTCCCTTCTTTTTATCCATGGCAGCAACGCTCTCGAACGATACTCTCGAACTCCTGGTTCGCACTCTCACACCGCAAGCGCTGTGGGAATGGCTTAGCCACGATACCCACCTCTCGCTCCGCGCCAGGATTACCCAGGGCTTCCGGGAAAACCCCACTGCACTTCGCCAACCCATCACACGCAAACGCCTGGTAAAGCATCTCGATACCACACCCGACGATGCACAAAGTCTGCTGGAAGCCTGGAGCCAGAACTCGCTGGAGTTATTGGAATCCGTGCGCCAGTATGAAGACGACGCCAGATTGGCCGAGCATCTGCCCGCACTGCAACGGCAATATGGCGAGGCATTGGGTCTGGCGTTGGTGCATGAAGAGCGTGAAGTTGTCGCCGGCATTCAGGAAGCCACTGAATGCGCACCAGATAATGCGGTCGAGAGAGGAAACACTGCAGCCGTGCAAAAGCAGTTGCAACGCACCCAGAAGAAAGCCGAGGAACTACGCAGCAAACTTCAAGAGAGCAAGGCAAGTGCTCACGAAACAGAGAAACGGCTTCAAGAGAAATTGAGGTTGGCTGAAAGCCAGGCACGCGAAGCGGCGAGAACTGCGCGGCAATCTGAACTCAAGCTGGAACTGTTGCAGGAAAAATTAGACACTTTGGAAAAAGAGCAAGACCGGGCCGAGCGCAAAGCCCGCAAGGCTCTGGCAGAGAATATGGAGTTGCAAGCCGAAACAAAAAATTTGCGGCGACAAATTCATCGTCTGCAGCAAATCGGCGAAGAGTTGCGCGGTAAGCTGGCAGCCGCACAAACGCCCTCTCCGACCGAAGAACCAACCAACCTTCCCTCCCCCACGCCAAGCGCCAAAAAGCAGCAAGCTCCAGCCAAACCGGCAGTGCCTACGATTTGCGATGGCAAGAAAATCCAGGATGCTATCGATCGCAACGATGAGGTTTTCGTCGCTAATCTGCGCCGTTCGCTGGAAATTCTCCACGAACAAAATCCTGCCGCTCATAAAAAACTCTGCGGCGAACTGCGCAAATCGGGTCGTTATTATGAGAGGGTTTTACGACAGGCTACCACGCGCGTATTGGTCGATGCTTCGAACATCGCCCGCCACGACGGACCGGGGCGCGGTAAGTTAAAGTATCTGCGCGCCATGCGCACTGAACTGCAGCGCTTCGACTTCTTCCCCATCGTCTTCGTGGCCGATGCGTCCCTGCCCTACCACATCGACGAGCCGGATGAGTTTCGCCGGATGATGAAGGCCGGACAGTTCATGGTTTCTGCCTCCGGGCAGGAAGCCGATGAAATTCTGGCCAGGCTGGCGCGCGAAACCGGTGCCTATGTGGTGACCAACGACCGTCGTTTTCACCATCACCTGGCACCGGCTTTCACGCCGCTTCGTATTGGGTTTCGAATTGAAGAAGACGTTGTCATGCTGGACGAATTTTAATTCGTCCCCGGCATTTTTAACGTCCCCACCAATATTTGGTGTTGGCCATTGCCTGGGAGATTGTTCCAGTCGAGCCGATGTCATCCTCCAACACTTCGCGTTTGAGCCATTTGGCGTGACCATCGGCCCAGAGAACATTCAAACCATCGAGATGACGCATCGTCAATCGACCGGGAGGCTCAGGTGTTACTGACATCCCGTAAGTTGCATTGGTTGGGCCATTCACCTTCCCGTAATAGCTGGGATAGCATTGATAGGCATTGACACTCGCCGGATTGGAACCACGCGGCAAACCATTAATTTCGGCAATCCATACCGTCTCGGCCGGGCGCTGAATCGACGCCATCTTAATTCCCTGCTGCGTGGTGGACGGATAATAGTAACTGTTGAGCCAGTAATTCATACCATAACCGATGGCACCCGCTGTATTGTAATCGCCTGTGTATGTAAAACCCGCATCTCGGCTGGGACAATCATAGAGTTGATTGCTCTTCACATAGGGATTCATCATCTGCGGCCAACGCTGTGGTCCATTGGTATGTAACGGATATACCTCGTCGAAATCTTGCATGTACTGCATCATTCCGAGGCCCATCTGCTTAATGTTACTCAGGCAACTTGTGCGGCGAGCATTTTCTCGTGCCCGTGCAAAAACCGGAAACAAAATCGCAGCCAGGATAGCCATAATAGCTATAACGACAAGCAATTCTATCAATGTAAATCCTATTTTACGCCCACTTTCCTGCTCTTTCTTCAAACCATAGATATTCATCTTACGACCTCCTTTATGTCTTACTGTAGAAAATTTCTTGTGAATACAACTAATAACTAACCTGAACCGGCAACTACGAAAATTGGAGTTGCCCTCGCCGCACGAAGCGGCCCGGCACACGCCGTACCACGGGCGCAGGCTTATCGGTTCCCTGTAAACGGCTACCCAGCAGGTGCCCGACACAGCGCCCCACTTCTTCTTCCTCCAACAAAATGATATCGACCGAGTTGGCAATCGATTCCACTTCCTCCGGCGAACCAGCGAAACAAATCACGTGCAGATCGCGCCCCAACACCAACCCCCGGCGTTGCGCCTCGAACACCAAACCATAAGCACGTGCCGCTGTTGAAGCCACAACGACCTCCGGCCCGGCATCCAGCGCCAGATTGACCAAAGTTTCGTTATTGGCAGCATCAGCAGCGATTGGCCGTTGCCAGGCCAGGCCATGTGCCAGGAGAAAATCTTCAAACACATTCTGGCGCCGTTCCAAATGCGACAACCGTTCTCCCGCTCCCAAATACTGGAAGCGGCGCAATCCGTTGGCATAGCACTCTTCCAGATAGGTTTGAAGTTGAGGGCCGGGATCGCAGTAGACGCAATCAAGCTTGAGCAAGTTATGCTCTTTGCTAATGAGAACCACCGGCATTTCCTGTGCAACGCGATGAATCAATTCTGTCTCGTGAAACGCCTCGGGGTGTGGCAGGTAGCCGAAACCGAAAAATGCCACCGCTGCAATCTGGCGAGCTTTGAGCGATTGGATAAAGCCGTTAATATCGGGCAACGGTGGAAGCATGAGCGTGGTGCCGGTGAGTTGTCCGCCATCCGGCACGCGTTCTTGCAAACCACGGAAAGTGTGGCGCGAGGTTTCACGCAGGAAGCTGTTGTTGGCCAGTATGGTAACCATTTCGATATTACCGCTGCCATTACGCGGCGCACAAACGAAAGTGCCCTTACCTGGAATGATATTTACAACGCCTTCGGCTTCTAATGCGCGCAAGGCACGAGTAATCGTAATATGGTTTACATTGAGCGATTCGCTCATTTGACGCAACGAAGGCAAAGCCACATCGGCAGGCTGGCTCTGGCACAACTGGCGCAAGTGCTCGCGCACTTGTTCGAAGAGAGGGCGCCCGGGGGCTTTTTCAAAGGTTTGCATCGTTTTTATCCGTTTTCCTGCCTGACAGGGCAGGTGTTAGCGTAAAGATTTTAAATGCGAAGTCTACTCGCCCCGTGCCCCACTCTGCCGCATACCGTCCAGCTTCTCTTGCCCGCCTCGCTGAGCTAATACCCATCCGTTACGGGCTTCTCTCACCAATAAATGATCACCCTCGCTAAAATCCTGAGCAATATTCCAGAAAAATATTCCCCCTACACCTTTGCGCTGTGACCAGGCTCCTTTCAATAATACGGAGACTTCATCATCGTAAGAAACAATCTCTTCACCATTGGGGCTTACCATCCACGGCACCGCAGCCTCGGCATCCCAGTGACGTTTCCAGCCTTCGGTAAGCATACGACGTGCTTGCAGGAAGGTCACATCGGGATAAGCACTCTTTTCTGTATTGGGCTGCCCCCACCCTTTGGCTTTGAAGCCATGTCCATAGAGCGGAATACCAACCAGGATCTGCTCTCTGGAAAAACCACGGCTTAGCCAATAATCAATTGCGCTGTCGAAAGTAAGGTTCTTGCCGTCGATGGAGTCGGTGCTGGTTCCATATAACGATGCGTTATACCCAGCATGTGGTGTCCAGGGACCGTGGAAATCGTAGGTCATAATTTGCACGATATCGAGTTTGTCCTTGATCTCGCTCACCCGGAACCACTGGCCGTAATAATTGCCTTTAGGAAGTGCTATGCCCAGCAATGCCTGGGGGTTGGCGGCTTTCAGCTCCCGGTGCAAATTCGTGACAAAGCGAACTAAAGCATCCTCGTCACCCTGTGCCGGAAATTCCCAGTCGATATCAAGCCCATCATAACCATTCGCACCGGCTAAAGCCACGATTTCCCGCATAAAGCGCTCCGATTTTGCTGCATCGCGCACCATGGCGGTGAAATTCTTACCGTTCGATCCACCGCCTAAACCCAAAAGCACCTTCACTCCGGCAGCATGGGCGGCCTGGGTTAACGCCTTATCGGGAACGGTGCTGCGCGATTCGGGAAGCCCCTGCTCATCGACGCCAACAAAGGCATGGATGAGATGGGTAAAGTGTTCAAACCGAATTGGCTGAGAGGTCGCCCAGTAAGGATAATACCCCACAACCAGGGGAGCTTTCTCGGCAGCCACGGATACTCCCTGCCCGAACAGCAAAAGGGTGATTGCAGTTAATACCGAGAAAAAAACCGAGCGTATCGCTTTCATGGATACAGTTCCTCAATGGCTAATGGATTTAAAATATGCTTTTACCGCCCGACATCACATATATTACAGCATAACTCTCGTTATAGTCAATGGTATAACGGATGATTTTTTTTATTTTTTTATAACACTCTCTACTCCAATAGGTATATTTTGGTCCCGGCACAAAAAAAGCCCTGCCGATGAATCGGCAGGGCTTTTCAGATTGAACGAATTATCGGGCGAACTTAAAACAAGAAGCCCTTCAATAAAGTTTCAACTTTAATAATAGGTTTTTTTGCTGACTGTCATGGCGACGAAAGCAATACCTACGGCCACCAGCATTCGTAAGAAAGGAAATGGGAGTAGAAAACTTACCAAACAGATAGCGGCTGTAATCAAACCCCATTTCAGACCTTCACCTCGATCTTGTTCGGCCATACGTCCAAAAGCAATGGACGCTGCGACAAGCATGATTAATTCAAACATTTTTTAATATTTGAATTACCCGCGGAAAAACTCTTCCGGCTTGGCTCCGCCCTGCAACTTCTTAAGCATCCGTTCTACTGCGTTACGGTCGATCGGCAGATTAACCTGACGGCGCGTGTAGCCTGCCAGCAGAATCGCATTGGCCAATTCGAGCGAACGGACACCGGCTTCGCCATCGGCAATGATGAGCGAGGGGTCGTTTTCGCGGATAGCACGGGCAAAGGCACGATGCATTTCGCCAGCTCCGTAGGGAGAATCCGGGAGTTCGATTTCACTCCAGGTTCCGGGGTTGCCGCTATTGGTCGGGCAGGTGCGAATGTGCTCGCTGATATCCTGCTCGGGGGTGCTCATGCGTAGCGTATGACCATCCCAGACGAGAGCGCCTTTATCACCCAAAACCTCAACTTTTTCTTCAGTCGCCAGTTCTGCGGTAGAAACATAGAACATACCGATTTTGCCATCGCCGTAATCGCACAACGCGGCACCGGTATTTTCGACCTCGATGTTATGTAAACGGGTAGCAGCGATAGCCTGCACCGACTTGGGCTGTCCACCGATCCAGAGGAACTGGTCGAGCGAGTGAGGGGCCTGGTTCATCAACACACCGCCGCCTTCACCCTTCCAGGTTCCGCGCCATGCGCCGGAATCGTAGTAGGCCTGGGTGCGATACCACGGCACCGACATCGAGATGCGATGCAAACCACCCAGAGCGCCCGAATGGACAAGTTCATGCATCTTCTTGCGCCACGGCTGGGTGCGCAACTGGAACATGACACCTAAAAGTACACCGGCATCTTTGCAGGTCGCCACCATCTTATCGGCTGCTTTCACAGTGACGGCGATCGGCTTTTCCGTCATTACGTGAACGCCATGACGAGCGGCATATTCAGCGATCGGAGGATGGAAAAAGTGCGGCGTGACAATAGCGATCGCTTCCACGCCACCGCTGCGGATGAGTTTTTTGTAATCCGTGAACGCCTGAGCGCCATACTGCGCTCCAACGGTCTTAGCCGTCTCTTCGTTGACATCGCACACTGCGGCCAACTCGGTTTCCGGCATTTCATGCAATGCCTTACAGTGCCCACCGCCCATTCCTCCAACGCCGATTACGCCGTACTTAACAGGTCTCAAAATAAAAACACTCCTAAAATTCAAAAAATGAATAAATCACTGCAAAATGAGATCGATTCATTCTTCGTTCGCTTGTCCTACACCTACGCGTCATCGTCTTCCGGCCAGAGAATATGCTGCGACCGGAGCCGCCCTTCCAGTCCGGGAAGAACCTGAGTTCGAAACAACTCGAATATTTTACGATTCCAGTAGCCCTTCTCCACTTCCTGCGTCATCACATGGATAGCATGATCTTGCGAGAGTGGTCTCCGATAAGGCCGCCACTGCCGCAACGACTCGTACACATCGACAACGGAAAACACCTGTGCCAGGGTTGGAATTTGTTCACCGCGTAAACCATCGGGGTAACCACTTCCATCCAATCGTTCATGATGATGGCGGATGAGCGGCAACACAGGCTCAAGCATCGCCACATTGCGGCATAACTTTTCGCCAACGACACAATGACTTTGCACGATCTGCATTTCACGCGGCGAAAGCGGCTGGACTTTTTCCAAAAAGGCACCGGGAATACATGCTTTACCGACATCATGCAAATATCCGGCGCGTTCGAGAGTAGTCAGGCTCCAATCATCCAGGCGCAATACAGCTCCCAGCTCGATGGCTATGGTGGCCAGGCGCTTACAATGGCCTTTGGTGCGTTCGTCTTGCTCTTCCACGCCCTCGGCAAACGCCATCAATGTCGCCACCGAGCAATGAATCTCTTCCAGATAGCGCCTTAGACGAAGCAACGAACGAATACGAACGATCAGTTCGTTGGTGCTGACATCTTTACGAATATAATCGTCCGGCTTGAAGCTATCGAGCGAGCTGCGGCTCACTGGAAATCCGCGAGAGAGGGCATCGGCTCCAATCTTCACTTCAGCAGTCGGATCGATCAGCAGGGCAACGGAAATATGGTGCAGGTTGGCGTCGCCTTTGATAGCGCGGCAAAACTCTTTACCATCGGCATCGGGCAGATGCTCGCCGACTAAAACGATATCGAAGGGAATGCGTTCGAGGTGGTTATAGGCCTCTTCAGCCGAAGAGCAGGAGACTACGCCGTGGCGGCTGCGTGTCAGTGTCAAACATGCAGACGAGAGAAAGGCAGAATCGTCCTCGACAATAAGTATGTCGCCGGGACGTTGCGCTTCCATAGTTTGAGAGAGTGAAGAGTACCTGGGTGTGAACTGAACTCGGAGGAACAGCTTTCGAGCTCAGTAAAAATAGCGCCTAGGGGAGTCGAACCCCTCTTGCCAGAATGAAAATCTGGAGTCCTAACCGATAGACGAAGGCGCCATCAAACTGCCTGAAATATTATATTGTGCGCACCCTGCTTCGACAAGATGTTTTTGCAAAAATTTTCTTGAAAATTTCTCTTAAACCCTTGTTGCATCTATTGTCAAATTTATGGAAAAACCGTCATAAAGGACCTTGGGCTTGCAACCAGGTCTCATTCTTGTTGAAATTTTACTTCACGGAATACAATTCCGACCTGTTATATCACTTTATGAATTCATCACAACCCGCAGAACCTCCGAGTAGACGCAGCGACCGCTTGCAGGAGGTCAAGCCGTGAGCTTGTTGCCCTGGGCGGTCATCGCTATTCTCACCATCATCAATGCGCTCTATGTCGCTGCTGAATTTGCAGCCGTGAGCGTGCGCCACAGCCAGGTTCGACAGCTTGCCCAAGACGGGAATTCCTTAGCCCAACGTCTGTGGCCGGTTCTGCAAGATTCGCACAGCCTCGATCGTTATATCGCCGCCTGCCAGATCGGCATCACGCTCACCAGCCTGGGAGCCGGTGCCTACGGGCAAGCGACCATTGCTCGTGACTTCTCTCTCCTCCTGCAAGATAATGCGGGCCTCACCACTCTGGCTGCCCAAAGCAGTGCGGCGCTCATCACGCTTGTCCTGATTACCGTGATTCAGGTAGTTTTTGGTGAACTGGTGCCCAAATCACTGGCTTTGCAGTTTCCCACCAACATGGCGCTCTACACCTATTGGCCGATGCGTTGGTCACTGGTACTTTACGCAGGTTTTATCGCCTTCTTAAATGGCAGCGGCCTACTACTTCTTAAGCTGCTGGGCATGGGAAATGTCGGTGGACATCGTCATATCCATTCACCCGAAGAAATTGAGATGCTCATTGCCGAAAGCCGCGACGGTGGTCTGCTGGAACCCGACGAACAGGAACGACTGCATCACGCCCTGGTACTGAGCCGCCGCACCGCTCGCCAACTGATGGTGCCACGCCGCATGACGAAGATGCTCGATGTCAACACTCCGTTCAACGAAGTGCTGCAAACCGCCATCGAAAGCCCCTACACGCGCTTGCCGATTTACCGCGACTCAATCGACAACGTGATCGGCTTAATGCATACCAAAGACCTCGCAGCGCGCTATGCCCAGTCCGGCACCGGCAACCGCGACAGCATCACCTCCATCGAAGAAGTGATGCGCCCGATCACCAGCGTCCCGAGCAGTGTTTCAGCCGACCAACTTTTGAAGATGCTACGCGAACGACGCAGCCGCCTGGCTGTGGTGATGGACGAATACGGCGGTGTTGAAGGAATTGTCACACTGGAAGACGTGCTCAACGAACTTCTGGGCGATATTGCCGATGAGTTTAAGAGCGGCAACCCCGAACCCGAGCAACTGCCGGACGGACGGGTGCGGGTGCCGGGTATCCTTCGCCTGGACGAAGTGCTGAAATGGGCGAAAGCACCTTTGGAGCACGAGGAAGTCGATACCATCGCCGGATTGGTTGTCACTACTTTGGGCCATTTGCCCCTACCCGGTGAAGCGATTACTGTAAGCGGCGTAAAAATCGAAGTCGAACATATGGATGGTCAAGCCGTGCAGTCGTTAATCATCACCCCACGGCCAGACGACTATCAGGACGACACAACCAAAGAACGGGATGAGAATTCAAGGAGTGCGACATGAACGAACTCATCATCCCTTTAATCATCATCGCGGTTCTCATTGTCTTAAACGGTGTCTTCGTTGCCGCCGAGTTCGCCATCATCGGCGCACCACGTGCCGCCATCGAACGACGCGCCGCCGAGGGACATCGCGCGGCAAAATTGGTCAGCAGTATTCTCCACGACCCGCGCCGTCAGGATCGTTATATCGCCACCGCCCAGCTCGGCATCACCTTCGCCAGCCTGGGGCTGGGTATGTATGGCGAACACACCCTGGCACATTGGATAGGCGAACGGCTTGAAGGCCTGGGCACCTCGCGCTGGATCGCCGCACATACTTTAGCCAGTATTCTTGCGATTTCGTTCCTGACCTATTTTCATATCGTCATCGGCGAAATGGTGCCCAAGAGCATGGCGCTCATGCATGCCGAGCGCACCGTATTGTGGATTACGCGTCCCATGCTTTTCATCAAGACGCTGCTCTACCCGCTGGTGATCGGTCTCAACGGGCTGGGTAACGGGATTTTGCGCTTGATGGGCGTAAAACGCGAATTCTCAACCGGCAACTACCACACCTCGGAGGAGCTGCGCTATATCGTCGAAGAGAGCCAGCAAGGCGGTATGCTGCGTGCCGAGCAAGGACAAGTGCTGCGTGACCTTTTCACCTTCGGGGAAAGAGCAGCACGCGAGGTGATGGTGCCGCGTGTTCGGGTAGACGGCCTCAAACTCGGCACCACGCCGGAAGAACTCCGTGCCATCTTGCACGAAACGCAACGCACACGTTATCCGGTTTATACCGAAAATCTCGACCAGATCACCGGGGTCGTGCATATCAAAGACGTATTGCGCTTACTGCGTGACAATCTCCCGCTCGAACAATCGGGTGTGCGGCCAATTGCCTTCGTTCCCGAAACCACAGAACTCAACGGCGTGCTCGAAGCGATGCATAAGGGGCACACCCACATGGTCGTGGTGATGGACGAGCACGGCGGCACCGCTGGAATCATCACTATCGAAGACCTTTGCGTGGAAGTAGTCGGCGAATTTGAAGAAGGCAGCGAAGACATGCGCGAACTACGGCGCGATGGCGAAGGGCGCCTCTGCACTTCCGGCATGACACGGCTCGATGATGTAGGCGAAGCGCTCGGCCTCGTCCTCGAACATGACGAAGTCGATACGGTAAGCGGACTGGTGCTATCACTACTTGATCGCCCGCCCGTCACCGGCGATATCGTGAACTATGAAAACCTACAATTTGAAGTTCTGGCTACGGAAGGCCACGGCGTTGCGGAGTGCCGCGTAACTCCTCAACCAACCGTCGAAACCGACGGGGAATAAACACACTCAAACTCATTCTTGCTCAAATTTGCAAAATTTTCCAAAATATTGCAAAATACATCACACAATAAAATTAGCGATTTGGAGTATTCATGGGCGAGCTTGTTTTTGAGAAATTAGATAATCCGCAAGGTTTGCACACCTCACCTATTCTGGTGTTTGCCGGTGATGCACTGGCGGCCGGTGGTTTACGTGGTTTGGGCAAGGTTCTGGAGGGTGGCCGCTGGCGTGCACGCCGCCAAGCTGAGTTTTTGCAGCTCTGCCGCGATATCACCAAAGACGGCTATGTTGACGGTTGTTTGCTGACCCCGGCCGATGCCGAAACCCTGGCCGTCGAAGAACGGCTTTTCCAGAACACCGCTGTTACCCCAATGGTGCGTCTGAACGCCGAAACTTCCATCTGGAGTCCGCGCCACGGCGAATACCGCCGCACCCCGGCCCAGCCCTTCACCACCGTGAAAGTGAGCGCCCAGGCCCCTGAAGCTGCTTACTGCACCACGGTCGGCTCGGCTCTGGAATGCCATGTCCGCATCGGCCTGTATTCGATCACGCTCAACAACGATGTCGATGCCGACCGTCGCACCCTACTCGAATATCTCAACTTTGCACGCGAAGTGGGCGATCATCCCCAGTTCGATCACTTCCTGGAAGTGTTCTTGCCCAATATCAATCTTCCGGGTCTCGATCATGAAAAGCGCGGTCAATATATCGCCGACTCCATCGTGCGCACTATGAGCTATCTCAAAAAGCACCAGCGCCCGCGCTTCATCAAGACAGAATACACCGGCGCTGCGACCTGGAAAGAGCTGTGTGAATTCGACACTAACCTCATCATCGGTGCGTTGGGCGGCCCACGCATCAACACCCGCAAAACGCTGGAACTGGCCGCTAACGTCGTCAACGGTGGCGGGCGCGCCACACTGTTTGGCCGTACTATCTTCGACGATGAAAATCCGCGCCTGATCTGCAAAGCGCTCCGTGCCGTGCTCGACCGCAAGATGACGGCCGACGAAGCTTACCAGATGTATCAGCGCGAAAGCTAAATTAGCCCGAAGTTAGTCCGCTGTTTTTAATTCCCGGCGCAAAGCCCACAGGTATCTCAGAACCTGAAGGACTTCGCCGGGAATTTTCGTTATCGGGTGCGAACTCTCGCCGCTTTCGCGCGGGGCATGCTGCACCACGATTTCACCGATACGTAAATCGTGCAGGCGGGCACGCACATAGAGTTCCGGCCCGACAAAATTCAACCGGTATTTAATGACCGAGAGTTTTTCCACGTGCTCTTTGCGATAGCCACGGCACCCGGCATTAATATCGTGCAGTGGCGAACCCAACAATAGCCGGGCCGCCAGGCGCAAACCACGCGTTAGCAACAAACGCCCCGCTGCATCACAGCGCTGCTTTTTCCAACCGAACACGATATCATCGCCACTTTGCAACTTCTCCACGAAACGCGCCACATCGGCCGCCGAGTGTTGGCCGTCACCATCAAAAACACAAATAAACTCGCCGTTAGCTTCACGCAGCGCCGAGAGTGTCGCTTCGATATAACCGCGATTAGGGTTGTGGTGAAAAACTCGAACATTGGCCGATTCATCGGCGAGTTGCCGACAAATGTCTGGCGTCTGATCACGCGAACCATCGTCGATGATGAGAATTTCCCATTCCCCGTCCTGGAAATCGGCCTGTAATTGCGCTGCAGCATCGCGCATGGTTTGCGCGATTGTATCTCCTTCGTTGTAGGCCAGCAGTGCTAAAGTCACAAGCATGGCCGTGTATTTTAGCGTATTCCTCCTCACCGGGGAGATGCTCCATTACACTATAAGCAATGCCAAACCAGACACCGGCTCCTTATCGCATGCACAAGAGCGCCGTCGGTATGAATGACGGGCGCACACTGAACTACTACGACTTCGCACCGGTCGGTGTGATGCCGGAATATTTTGCTCTCCATCAGCAGGCCGCCCACAGCCATCCGTCTCGCGGTCCGAGAACACTTCCCCACCCCTCCGAAATGCGCTGGAATCCGACGCTGGGTGAATGGGTGGTCTATGCCGCTCACCGCATGAGCCGTCCCATGCTGCCCAGCCCGGATGCCTGCCCGCTTTGTCCGGGGATTCTGGAGATTCCCCTGCCCTACCAGGTCGCCATCTTCGAAAATTTGGCCCCCGCGCTTTCTAACTTGCACCAGGCGTCTGCACCGACCGAAGATATTGCCGATAATGTTTTCGAACGGACACAAACCGCTCACGGCCATTGCGATCTCGTGGTTTACTCCCAAAACCATCACGGCAAATTGGCTCTGATGTCGCCCAATGAAATTTTGTTCCTGGTAGAGGCATGGCGAGACCGTTATCAGCAACTCTGCGAGTTTCCCGGCACGCGTTTTGTCGCCATTATGGAAAACAAGGAGCGCGAAGCAGGCATGACGCTCGATCATCCTCACGGGCAAATGTATGCTTTTCCATTTTTGCCACCCATTATAGGGAAACAATATCAACAAACTCTGGCCCAGCCGGATTTATGGCACCGCATCATTGAAAAAGAATTGCAAGATAATAGCCGTATCATCGCCCGCACCGATGGCTTCCTGGCTGCAATGCCGTTTTATGCGCGTTATCCCTATGAAGTGCATATCTGGGCCACCCGTCCGGGTGTTTCTTCACTGATTGAAATGACGCCACAGGAACGCCGCGAACTGGCCGCAATTCTGGGTAATGTAACCGCTCGCTACGAAAATTTATGGCCGGATGCTAAATTCGGATTCCCCACCCTGATGCTCATGCAACAGTTGACCAATGTGAGATCAGCCGAAGACTTTCGTTTTCATATCGAGTTTTACCCACTTCAGCGCAGCCCTGATAAAATGAAATATCGTGCTTCGATCGAAACTGGCTCGGGGACTTTTCTCAACGACGCGCTCCCTGAAAATCAGGCTACGGAGCTGCAAAATAGCGCTCCACAAAAAATAGAGCTGCCAACCATAATTTTTTAGGCCCAAAAGGGTTTGAAAGTTCGTATTTCGGGTCATAATCAGTACTGGCGTAACACTTCGAAGACGATCTATTCGTACACAAACCGCAGCAATTTTCTTATGAGCGAAATCTCTCTCAACAATCCAATTCCACCCACCGACCATAATGTGGCGTATCCACCGCCGCGTGGCACAGTTCCGAGCCTTAACGAGCTGGTTTTGGAATTGGAAGAACGTGAACGACAGATTGACGCCATGCGCCGCACCTGTGACACGCTCTTCACTTCGCGTTCGGTCGACGACCTGGTGCGCAATACCCTTGAAATCGCAATTGAAGTTCTCGAAGCCAGCGCCGGTTCCCTGCTACTTTATAACGAAAAAGACGACACCCTGGTTTTCCGCTATGTCGTCGGCGAAGCAGCCGCTACCCTTACCGGTTTTGCCATGCCGTCATCGCAAGGTATTGCCGGCCGGGTGTTTCATACCGCCCAATCAGACCTCACCCAGAAAGTTGCCGAGCGCGCCGAATTCGATCGCAGCGTCGATGAAAAGACCGGCTTCCACACTGAGAGCATGATGACGGTTCCGGTGCGACGCGCCGAAAATCGCCCCATCGGCGTGATGCAGATTCTCAACGCCCGCCGCCTGTTCGACCAGCGCGACCTGGAAGTGCTTGAAGTGCTCAGCGCCATCGCGGCCGCAGCCTTTGAAAACGCCCGCCTGGCCCAGGAAGCTCGCAAAGCCGCAATTGTGAACCTGATTGGCGACATCTCGCACGACATCAAAAACATGCTCACCCCGATTCAAACCGGGGTGTGGACACTCGAACCGATGCTCGACGAGTTGTTTGAATCACTGGAAGAGATTCGCCAGAAAGTGACCCCCGAAACCGCCACCGAAATCGCCGACAGCACGAACTATGTGCAGGAAGATTACAAATGGATTCTCAGCGGCGCGCTGGATGCCGCCGATAAAGTGCAGGCGCGCACCAAGGAAATCGCCGATGCGCTGAAAGGCGAAGTCGCCCAGCCGCATTTCGAGCCGGGCGACCTCAATGCCAGCGCCCAGGAAGTCGCACGTGCTTTGGATATTGTTGCCCAGAAAGCGGACGTTCGTCTGCTGCTGGAACTCGCTCCCGACCTGCCCCAGGTTGATTTCGACCGGAAACAAATCTACAACGCCCTCTACAACCTGGTCAACAACGCAATTCCCGAGGCGACCGACGGCACCATTACCATCCGCACGCGCGCTTGTAATACGCCTAATGCCGCACAAGCCGATTGTGTGGCAATTGAGGTTCAAGACACCGGACGTGGTATTCCCGAACACATCCGTAAAAGGCTCTTCACCGACGATACGATTTCCACCAAACCCGGTGGTACCGGTCTTGGCACCAGGATCGTTGCCGGTATCGTGCAACGCCACAACGGCAAAATTACGGTGGAAAGCGAAGAAGGCAAAGGCGCGACTTTCAGGATTCTGCTTCCCCTACGCCAAAAGCCAACAGCATAAGTAATTACACTGTAAATTACAGTTTTTACACACACGGACACTTAATAGTCGAGGTCTTGGACTCAATTTGCGAACCCAGAGCGTGAGCGACGGGCACGCGCTTATTGCTTACGAAAAACCTGATGCCTGTGCCCGTCGCTCACGCTCTGGGTTCGCAAATAAATGCACCCGCCCAGCGCAAAAGTCAGAAAGAAACTTGACTTACAGTCTCATATCCACCAACACAACAGCCTGCAAATCTCTTCTCGATTTGCAGGCTGTTGTGTTTTAGATAAGCTACGCTACTGCGCAGCGGTTTGAAGCGTTTGTTCGGGGTTCGCAGCTTTATTTGTAGTTAAGCGTGCTGCGTCGAAATTCAGGAACTTACTGTAATACTCTTTATTATGGGCTTCCCGCACCAACGCTTGTTGTCCTACCGGCAGCTTCTCAGCAAACACCTGCTTTAAAACCAGCGTTTCTTCGCGCGCCGCCATCTTAGTGCCGACCGGGTTGGGATGGATATCATTAAACCAGGATGGATCATTCTCATTTCCGGCATCTTTGCTGTTATCCAGGATAAAGCGCTTGTATTTTTGCGTGCGAATACGGATATCCCAGTTGCCAGCCTCGGTCTCACGTTGAGTAGCGCCATAATACTCAACTAATGGATAGCCGAACTCTTTAGCGATGACACGCGAAACTTCCCAGTAAGGATTGAGAGTCTTATTGCGATTGCTCACGTAGTGTTTGGGATAATCGAGGTAAATGCCGGTTTCCAGCACAATCGCGATGCCGGGATAATCGGTTTTTAACAACTCGATAAATTTGAGCATCTGCGCATGATACTCCGGCACTTTCATGCGCTTCTGGTCGTTGGTGCCAAAGCGAATAATTGCCACGTCGATGCCTTTCTGATCTTTGCGATGCCGTTCGTAGGCTCCGTTCAAGAGATAACGCGCAATGAACTCGCCGTTATCGGCCCAGTTCTCTACTTCAATTTTCTGCTTGGGATAAGCTTCCTTAAGCAAAGCCGCTAAAGCGTTATGGTGCTTGGCTTCTTTGGGAAGATAAGTAGTCGCGACCGAACTACCCCCAAAGAGAACGACACGAGAAACGTCGTCGGCACGTGCGGCACTGGTAATTGCCATGGTGCAAACCAGTATTGCAAGCAGAGGTAACAGGGACAATGAAAAGAAGCGAAGAACCTTAAGCATAGATCTTTATTATACGTGAGCCGAGAGCATCTCTGAGCCTTCGTTCAACTTTTCAGTGTCCCATAGTCTCTTTTAAAGTGATCTACCAGAGCTTTCGATAGCCGATCGTTCCCCACGCATCGAGATAACCCCGGTAATCGGGCAATTTATCCCACCATTCTAAATCGAGTTGCTTGCGAAAATCAAAGAGTTGCTCCCGGTTTTGAGGATAATGGGAAGTCATGTACACAAAAACATCCATTGAAGTGCGGATATCGGTGCGCCGGTCGGTGCCGAGGATGGCGTCGTATTTGGGGTCGTAATAATCGTCGGTAAACTGCGGCCACACTTCCTGGTAGAGACGCATGCTTTCTGGAAACGGACTCAAGATATAGCTGCCGGTAGTGTGAAGGAAGTTTTGCGGTTTGATCACCGAAGTTGAAAAGCCCTTGAACTCATTGAATTCCGCATAATACTGGTAGCGGAAATTCTCGGAATAGGCGTTGTTTTTCGCTTCATTACCGCTTGCCGCCCAGGGGCGGCGCTGCTGGCGGAATTCGCTGGCGCTGACCTGCGCCAACATTCCCAACGCTTCCATTACGGCATAATAAGCCGCCTGATTAGCCGTGGTAGTATCATTTTGCTGATGAGCAAGACGGGCCATTGCCACATTCCCGGCAAATTTCCCGCTGCCCTCCTGTAGGCCATTGCCCACTCGCAAGCCGCCATACGAATCCCAGGAAGCACAGATGGCCCAATCGTGGCTGTTCCGCAAACTATTGAAATAACGTTTCAAAGTGGAATAATTTTCTTTTATCCACTCCGAACGATTGAATTGATGCGCATAGAGCCAGACCATATACAGATTAGTGGAAGTCCAATAAGGCTGGTCGATGCCGAATTTATTGGTCTCCGGTGAAACGTCGATCTCCAACCCTGTGACGGGATTGGTAATCGTAATAATCGCGGGAACGTCGCGCAGATTCGGGTTCAAGTGCGGTTTAAGTTCGGGGCCTGGCACGCCTGCATACAAAAAGTATTTCTCAGTTTCCTGCCGGATTTCCTTTTCCAGTGCATCACGCAACGGTTGCTGGATATAGGGCAAAGTCAGCAGCAAATTGACATAAGTGCGCTGCTGGCGCCCCGGCATTAGCATTTCGTTGCTGTAAGTAACTTTCCAGGGATGCTGCTTGAGATCTTTTTCCAATCCGGTTTGAACGATACCGTTCAACTGGTTTTGGATAGCGCGCGACCGCGCATCTTCAGGCTGCTTCACATCGCGCACTTCGCGAATATAGTGCAGCAAGCCGCCAATACGAAAAACGATTTTCTGCGTATCGTCGGCCGCCAGCAAAGGGCCATGCATGGCTGCCAGGTTCAAATCGCGCACTGGTTTGCTGAACGCCACCTCGTTTTTGCGCGCATGGGCGGCCAGAGCGAGAGCCGGGCTGATGGAAGCGATCTTTTTGCCTTTGGTGTTCCAGGCATCGGCCAGGTTAAGATAGGTGAACTCGTCTTTAACGGTCAGTTGATCGCTTTCGTAATCGACCTGTGCGGTGCGCGTTACCTGATCGGGCGCGTTGACCAGAACTTGCGACCAGTAGCGGCAGCGTTCGACGACCTCTGCGGGTAATTTCTTCGCCCAAGCTGCGGTGAACTGGGGACGTTGCAAACTCACTCCATACAGCGGCATGCCCTGAATGGTTCCGGTTTGCTGGGGATAACTGAAAAACAGCGCGGTATCGGCATAACTCTGCACCAGGTCGGGGCGCTTTTCCAGCACAAAAAGGTAAGGCGTGTCGAATTCATCCCACCCCTGGCCACCATTAAACCAGGCCAAAACCCAGTTGGCGCTCATCTCGCTGCCGGGAATGCCTTTTTTGGCATCCACCACTTTCACTTGCCCATTGCTCTCATAGGCCAGGCACGTGGGCAGGCCGATGCCGTGTTGTTTCTGAATACCTTCAAAAACACGCAGCTTTTGCCCGTTGGAAGTGGCGACCCAGGCCGGACTGATGTTGCTGATAGAAAAATCCATCCAGATATCGTTATCGTATTCATAACGATAGGTGCGTTTGGCCCAGGAGCTGTTTTTAACGTTGAAATTCTTGATGTTACCGGCACGGTTGGGACGCACGAAGCCATAGAACCAGGAATCTTTAAGCCCATCATATTGCAGACCGGCCACGCGGTGCATATTGACCGTTCTAGCGGGCGGAATAGGTGCCGGACGCACATCGCTGAGGAACAAACGTGGCGCGCCCAGCGATTTCATGAACTGCGTGGCATAAGTCATGCTGCCGCGCGCATCGGTTTGCTCGAGGTCGTCGAACAAAACGCCGTTGGCACCCAGTTCACGCGGCCCCAGATTGCCCATGGCACTCTCGCTGACTTGGACCGGAAAAGCTGTATTTTCCAGTTGGGATAATGAGGGATCGGTTTTGAACTCGTACCGCAACGGATTGAACGGACGAACCTGTAACGAAACTTCCTTACGCCAAACTTCGCTGCCATTAAGCATGCAGCTTACCTGGCAAAAGTAATCTCCGGTTTGCTGGGGAGCACGGAATTGAAACAAGGTTTGCGTCCAATCGCCCGCTTGCAAAGGAATGGTTTGGTTTTGCTGCCCGACAACTTGCCGCTGTTGATTAAGGATTTTTACAATGACTTGCCCGCTTTGAGGCGCGCCGAAGAGAGGTGCCAGGCGCGGCGCCACCAGCATGTTTTCTCCGGGGGCATACGAAATGCTGCGCCCGGCCAGTTCGGTGACTGTTCTTTCCAGGGAATAAGGTCCACCCACTTTCCAGGCCAGTTGGCCAACAACGGAATCCGAGCGGATGGGCTGCAAGGTGTAATTCCCTTCGTAGAGGCCACCGCGATAGCCCAGGTAAACGCGCACGACAAGCACATTTTTACCGGGCTTGAAGTGCTTGCTTTCAATGGGATATTTGCGATCGACATGCGAGGCGTTGGGTAAGAAATAAGGCGGACGGTTGCCGTAGTGCCCCACTTTTTCACCGTTGAGGAAAATTTCATCGTAAACGGAAATTTTGCCTAAATCGAGCAAGAGGTTTTTTCCGTTCAGGACTTCGGGCAAATCGAAAGTGAGGCGGTACCAGCGCCAGCCATTGCCCGCCAGCTCTTTCCCTACCTCAACGGTTTTCCAGTTGCTGTCATCAAAGTTGGCAGTGGCGTATTCCAGGTTGTTGCCGTCCTGATATTTCCAGACTTTTGGCAAAGATGCTGCCTCGCCGGTAAGGGGGTAAAACAACTCGGGAAACTCGTTGGGATGCAATTTAACCGTAGGCAGTAACTGAGGCTGGGCCAAAGCTCCGGACCAGAAAATCAGGCTGAAAAGAAAGAGAAGCAGGTGTTTTTTGATCATTAGAAGGAAGGTGTTTAAGTATTGCGCATGGTGAGGCCTCTTGAAGATTCGCACGTCAGCAAGCGGACTGAATGAGCATTGTGTCAAGGCAAACAAATGCCTGGAATAACGCTATAACAGTCCGCTTGCTAACGTGCGCGGTTCTTCATTTAGCTTCCCGAATTATCGATCTGGGGATTCCAGGCACCGCGCAGTGAGTCTCCTGTTTTTTGTGACTCTCTGCGCAAGACAGACGATTTCAACCATTTGACATGCCCATCGGCAAAGACGACGCTGACGCCGCCAAAGTGCCGCCCGCCCCGGCAATCGGAATAATTGTTAATGGTCGTGGGACAACTGCCACCAGCCTCGCCAAGCCCCGGCATATAATAAGGTGCGTTCACGGCAATGGCATGCAAGGGATTGATACGAATATCCGAGGCGTCCATCATCATGTAAGTCGAGGCAGGTGAAATGATAGCCGCCACTTTCAGTGGGGTTGTAGACGCAACAGTGTTATATGTGATGACAACTTCGTTAGCACCGTAATTCAAGCGACGGGGATTAGTAAGGTTAGGATCGGGCGAAGAAGGGCAATAAAAAACCTGGCTGCTTTTATGGTACGGATAAATCATCTGCGGCCAATATAAAATACCCGACTGCCACGCCTGCCCATCGGGATAAGCATATGTGGTGGGAACGCCGTAAAGCGCCACCGGCAAGCCTTCATCATAATCCTGGGTGTATTGCATAGTCGCAAGTCCCATCTGTTTGAGGTTACTGATACAACTGGTGCGTCGCGCATTTTCACGGGCACGAGCGAATACCGGAAACAAGATTGAGGCTAAAATAGCTATAATGGCAATTACGACCAACAATTCTATCAATGTAAAACCACGGGGTTTTGATTTTTCGCTCAGCATCATTATCACTCCTGTAAGACTACAGTCTTAATGATTATTCCCCCTATAGCTACCCTTTCAAACACCTTTATCGGTCACTCTATTTCTTTATCGGTCTTTTTCAAAGAACGATATTGGGAAGGCAGCATTTCGGTATATTTACGAAAAACGGTATAGAAATAGGCCGGGGACTTATATCCCACGGCAAGACGAATGAAAGTTAACGGAAAATCCGTCTGTTCGAGCAGCTTTTTGGCCTGCTCGATGCGGCACTGAGTAACGAATTCGTTAAACGTCTGGCCGGTTTCGGTATGGAAGCGGCTGATGAATTGTGTACGTGAGAGATACACCCGGCGTGCCACCAGTTCTTGCGTCAGTTCTTCATGGAGGTGATCACGTACATACTGTTGCGCACGCTGGATGGGAGCATCCGAATGCGTCAATAAATTCTCTCCACCATCAAGCCGGGTGGGATAAATCGCTTTGTCTTCTTGCAAGTCGCGCTGCAGAGTCAATAAAAACAGCTCCAGCAAGCGCCAACTCATCATCTCAAAATGCACCCGGCGCGTGGTGACTTCTTCCTGTATCTCTTCCAGCAGGCGAATGAGCCGCGTGCTGTGAATCATCAGGGTTTCATTCAAATCGTGGCGGATATGACGGTTGCCCTGCCGGGTGCTTATCCAGACTTTCAAACTTCCATGCACCTCGCGAAAGAAGAGTATTTCACTGTACCGATCGGGATCATCGCCCAGGTATTCCAGGTTTTCCACCCCTGTCCAGCGCGGCACCCTACCCGGGACGAACATCGCATACCCCTGCGGCACATGCACCACGTAATCGCCGCAGTTGAGGTCGGCTTCGCCTTTCAAAACAAAAAGCAGCAAACTGCTGTTGGTTTCCAGAAGTTCGTCGTTTGGCCACATCGCCCTCATGCCGTTGAAGGTGAAAGTGCGTATCGCCTTACGCGGGCCTTTGATTTTTTTGGGTGTGAGCGGCAGTGACGTGGTTGTTTTCATCTGCCGCAACCGGGGCAGAGCTACCACCAAATGCTCGGGAGTTTTACCCGAAACCCAGGGAAGTAACTGCGTATTGACGACCTCAGGAATCGAGAGGAAGCTATTCATAGGCAAAAAGTATGGAGCAAGCCGGATGGAAAAAGCAAAGCGAAAACGCCTCCGCTGCAAATTGAAAGCAGTGGAGGCGTTTGATAACGGCTATTCTTTTGTCAGCGAATCTACTTTGGTAATCTTCACTCAAAGAAAAACCAGTAGGTTTTCTGCGCTTCCACATCCAGCGAATATTCTTTCTTGCCACTGGCCAGTACTTTACCGGTCACAGCATCCAACAAACGAGTTTTACCCTCCGGCAATCGTAACGTATAACGCCCGTTCTTCAAACCGTGCAAGGAAGCAAAGTTTCCGTTCATATGAAGCTGCTGGCCTGCATCGCCACCTACGAATGCACCTGCCTGACGCGCAATATTATGCAGAAGCTGCGATTCCAGAGCCTGCGGAGCAGCGATATAGATTGAAGTCCAAGCGTTCTGCTTTTTGACAGCCAGCGCGGTTTGGCCGGTCTCCTGGTATTTTGCCAGGGTTGTGGCCGAAGCATCATCGACCCAGAACGGCTGATAGCGTGCCGAGAATGAATTCGCCCCGCCGCCGGTGCTAAAGACCGATAACACCATTTCGCTGGTCCCCAGATATGGGAGTGCGTCTTTGGTCCACGGTGATTTTGCATCGGTGATCGTCGCGTTGAGCCGGGCATATTTTTCGGAAGTGTTGATTTTCATTCCGATCAATTCCGACATCTGCTCTGTCGATTTGCCTGCTTCCGAAAGATAACCAGCATCGTTCATCCACACGATAACGCGGTTCTTTTTGAGCAGTTTCTCTTTGATCTGCTTTTGCTCGGCCTGTGAAATGAACGTATTCTGGCGAAACACGTAGACCTTGAAATTCTGCAATTCAGGACGGCTCAGCACATCGTCGAGATAATGCACTTCGAAAGGCACACCACTACTTTCCAGCATGGCTTGCTGGTAGTTATCGGCACCATCGACTGATGTATAGGCGCTGGTCAGATAGGGGCTGGGATAGCTTCGGTCGATAATACACACTTCCGGACGCAAAGTGTCGGCCGGCATTTTGTTGTAGTGTTCGACAATCTTTTGCGTCTGCGCAATCTTCTCGTGCATGGCCGGGTCGGCGAAGTAGCGGCCCATATCGTAGTACCACCAACCGTAGCCACGCGCCAGGGAAACGCCAACCATCTTACGATGAACATGGTCCCAGCTTTCGGGATTCTCTCCCGAGCCAATCCACATCTGATAAACCTCATCGTAGCGCGCCCCGACCCAGGAACGCAAATCCATCTCCTGCAAGAACATTTTATTGTGATATTTGAACCCATCACCCGGCAGCCAGGCCAGGGAATAGCCCGGATTGCGATAGGGGTAGTAGGTCATATCGCCGGAGGCATCCAGATGCTTGGTGCGCAGAAAATTCTCATTCACCGGTGCGTTATAGCTCAAAGCCACCACTGGCTTGCCGATAGCCTCTTTAAGTATTCCGGCGTAACCGTCGCGTAAATCCCAGGAGCCTTCTTCCCGGAATTCTCGGTAATCGGAGAGTGCTCCGGCTGTCTGGTAGGGAGACAACTCTTCCAATTTATGCTGATTGAAAGTGGGCACCTTGATTTCTTGCTGTGAGGCAATCTCTTGCTTCCAGGCCGCCGCCACTTTTTCTACCGAACCATATTTCTTGAGTGCCCAGGCCCGAAACGAAGCCTGCCCGGCCGGGGAATAATCATAGAAGAACGGCGTGAAACGGCCATCGTGTCCACCAGTGACGAAAAAGCCCACCACCGCCTTGCCGTAAGGCGATTTTTTCAGATGCTGCGCAATGGCAGCCATCGCCTGTCCCGAATCGGCGCGCCATTTTGCAGACTGGTAAGACGGATACCACCAGGCCTTGTTTTGTGCGGTATTCACTTTGTCCAGATCGTCGGTATAGCCGGTGAGATTGCCCCAGATGCCATAGGCTCTCTCGCCTTTATCGTTACGAACCACATCGTCGGGATTCTCCGCGCCCCACTCCCGGTAGGGATAGGCCCACATATCCAGAATCAGATATGCATTCGGATTGCGCTGCAAGGTCAGCGCCAGCACTTCGTCGATGACATCGTAATTGATTTTCCCATTTGCCTCCCAGATCAGTTTTTCCGAGCCTTGCTCTTTAGCCGGTATGTAGGCAAAACGCGACTGCCCCAACTGAATCGGCACGATGGTGATATCCACGCCGGCCTTGCCGAACGCTTCCTGGTCACCATTGCGCTCATTGGGTGCCATGCCTTTATAAATGACGAATGGCTTTTTCTCGCCATTGATTTCAAACTGCATTTCCCCATTACGACGCACCACCTGCGCCGAAGCAGAAGGGCGCTTTTCCAGAGTTTCCAGAACCTGTTCCTTTGAAAAGGGGGTCGTAAAAGTAATCGGTGACGACTGCCCCTTTTTGGTGCCAACAGCAAATTCCAAATCGTCCAGCCATACAGAAGCCGGGTTACCCCACAGAGCGACGTGAAGATAGATTTCCTGGGCGACATCGCTCTGATAGGTAATAGCGCGCGGATGCCATTGCCCGGCCGGGGAGTTAATCAGCAAACTCTGGCTCATCCAGCCGGCCGTGCGGTCGATGGAGTTGTAACGCAAGCTCTGGCCATCGGTGCTGGTGCGAAAAAGGAGCACTGAGGAGAGCGGAGCGTCTGTGGCCTGAAACCAACCCCGAAAGGTATAGAGTTGCTTAGGCTCGATACGGATTGGTTTTTCACTGCGCAGTTCGATATATCCAACGCCATTGGTTTTGCTCAGCTTGAGCGATTGCTTTCCGGTTCGCGCATTCGCCGCATCGAACTGAAAACTTCCCTGCGCTCCGTTTTGCTTTTGCACCTGCCAACCCGCAGGGACTTCGAAGCCCGGATTCTCGATAAAGTTCACCGGAGCCTCTTGCGCCACTACAGTCGTTGCAAAAGCAGCAGTTAGCACCGATAGGCCAAACATCATTTCACGTATTTTTTTCATCATAACAAACCAAAATTTCTCTTTACGAATTGGCTGGATTCCACGCCCCATACTGCGCGGGTGCCGGTTTCAGCGATTCTGCCATCACGACACTGGTTTTAAGCCATTTCGTATGCCCATCAGCAAAAGCTACATTTACGCCATCAAAATGGCGGCCGGTCTTGCAGTCGTCTTCTAATAGTGCGCCTGTGGTTCCCGGAGCGCAAGTAGAACCCAACTTACCGATTCCCGGAATATAGCCGCCATAATTTGCCGCTCCTGTGGTGCGCGCATACCCAACCGCTACTGTGTAATTTCCGCCATCCATAAAAGCATACGTGCTTGCCGGTGCCTGCACTGCCGCCAAACTAACGGCAGGAGACGGATCTGTGGGTGGAATCGCATTGGCCATGATCAACAGGTTATTCGCACCATAATGGCCACGCCAGGGCCTTTGAGCATTAGCACTTACTCCAGAGGGGCAAGCAAATGCCTGGAAACTTTTATGATAGGGGTAGAGAATCTGCTGCCAGGCCCAATACCCCGTCCCTAAACCCCAGTTACCTCCCGGCGGCGTTCCGCCCAGAACTGCAAAGTTATAAGGATATTTCTCATCATAATCCTGCGTGTATTGCATCATTGCCAACCCCATCTGCTTGAGGTTACTCAGGCAGCTCGTGCGGCGGGCGTTTTCGCGGGCACGGGCAAAGACAGGAAAAAGAATCGAGGCAAGGATAGATATTATAGCAATTACAACTAATAATTCTATCAGGGTAAAGCCGTGTGATTTGGATTTTGTCGCGGACATAACATTGTCTCCAGAAAACTAATTCTTAATGATTATTCCACCTACGGCTACTCTCTCAAACATCTTTATCGGTCACTCTCTCGCTTTATCGGTCTTTTTCAGCAAACGATATTGTGAAGGCAGCATTCCGGTGTGTTTTCGGAATACCGTATTAAAATAGGTCGAAGATTTATAACCTACGGACGCGTGAATGAACGTGAGCGGGAAATCGGTTTGGAGAAGGAGTTTTTTTGTCTGCTCAATGCGGCATTGAGTCACGAATTCATTGAAGGTTTGCCCCGTTTCTTCATTGAAACGGCGAATGAATTGCGTACGTGAAAGGTATACCCGGCGCGCTACGTGATCTTGCGTCAACTCTTCATTCAAGTGCTCACGCACATACTGCTGCGCACGCTGGATCGGCGATTCCGCTTTCGCCAGCAAATTCTCCCTATCCGCCAACTGGGCCGGATAAATCGCTTTGTCTTCCAGCAAATCGCGATGAAGAGTTAATACAAACTGCTCCAACAAACTCCAACCCATCACCTCAAAATGGGGCCGACGTTTAGTGACCTCTTCCTCCATTTCTTCGAGGAGGCGAATCAGCCGGGTATTGTGGACCATCAATATTCCATTCAGATGATGATACACATGCCGGTTCCCCTCCCGTGAACTCACCCACACCTGGAGACTGCCGCGCGTCTCACGAAAAAAGATAATTTCACTATAACGATTGGGGTTATCACCCAAATATTCCAGGTTTTCCACCCCTGTCCAGCGTGGAATTCTCCCCGGCACGAGCATCGCATTTCCCTGAGGAACGCTAACGATATAATCGCCACAGTTTAAGTCGGCTTCGCCCTTCAATACGTAAAGCAACAACGCATTGTCAGTTTCCAGTAGATGATCGTTGGGCCAGTTGGCTTTCACCTCGTTAAAGGTGAAAGCCTTCACTCTTTTACGCGGACCTTTGATCTTTTTGGGTGTCAACGGCAGGTGAGTCGTTGCTTTCATCAACTGTAATCGGGGCTGGGCCACGATTAAATGTTCCGGGGAATTATTCATCACCCAGGGAACCAACTGTGAACTAACAATCTCGATGATCGAGTTTGAAACGGCCATATTTTCAGTATAAAAAATATTTTAAAAACCGCTCAAAACCACTTTGTAACTAATGAACAATTATCCTGTAGTCTCAGACTCATCAACTATGGTTAAATTGTTTGCATGACCGACTTGCACTCGCTGTTTTCACAACACTTCGGCGCAATGGCCGACTGTTTTCTGGTTCGCTCCCCAGGACGAGTCAACCTCGTCGGCGGCCACATCGATTACAACGCGGGTTTCGTTTTGCCTATGGCTATCCCGATGAGCACACAATTGCTCATCCGCCCGCGCCACGATCGCACGATCGAACTTTACTCCGATAAATTCGATACCAAACTTTCCTTTTCGCTCGACCACATCGAAAAGAACCACGACTGGCTCGACTACATTAAAGGCGTAGCACGCGAATTGGCTTCGGCCCAGGTTCCCCTGCACGGTTTCGAGGGTGTCATCACCTCCGATATCCCAACTGCCTCGGGCCTTTCCTCATCCGCCTCGCTGGAAGTGGCAGCCGCACTGGCTTTTCTGCACTTAGCCGAGCAACCGATGAGCACAGCCGAAATAGCCCTGCTCTGCCAGCGCGCCGAAAACAAATTCGTCGGCGTGAACTGTGGCATTATGGACCAGATGGCGATAGCTGCCGGCCATAAGGACCATGCCCTACTCCTGGATTGCCGCTCGCTCGAAACCCAGCACATCCCGTTCAAGCTGGAAAATCATTCCATCGTCATCACCAGTTCAGGTGCCCCGCGTGAACTGGCTTCTTCGGCCTATAACGAACGCCGCGCCCAGTCGGAAGAGGCACTCAAAATTCTGCAACAGCATCTGCCGCTCATCGAAGCCCTGCGCGATGTCTCTGTAGAAGAGTTCGAACAGCTCGAACATCACCTTCCTACCGTGCTTCGCAAACGAGTGCGCCATGTAGTGACGGAAATCGCCCGCGTTATTCGCGCTACCCAGGCTTTGCAAGTCGGCAATCTTCACGAGTTCGGTCTTTGCATGAACGAATCGCACGATTCATTGCGTGATAACTACGAGGTTTCCAGTGCCCAACTCGACTGGCTGGTGAACTGGTCACGCGAGCAGCCCGGCGTTCTTGGCGCGCGGCTTACCGGGGCCGGATTTGGTGGTTGTATTGTCGCCCTTGTCGAAAATGAATCGCTGTTGGATTATAATAAACGTCTCCCGCAGGAATATCTCAAAAGCACGCAGCTTAACGCTCAAAGTTGGGTCTGCACCGCTGCTGCCGGAGCCGCTATTCAACAGACAATTCATCACTCATGAAAATCACCAAAATCGAAACCGCCATTGCCGCATCGCATTTTCCCGGCCTTGCCATGTGCCGCATTCACACCGATGAAGGATTGATCGGACATGGTGAAAGCTACTACATGCCGCAGGCGATTGCCGCCGTCATTCACGACTGGATGGCACCCCGCCTGCTGGGGGCCGACGCCTTCAACATCGAGGGCCACTGGCGTTTTCTCTATGAGCGCGCTACCAACATCGGTTCACGCGGCGCGGAGTTGCGCGCCATTTCGGCGGTTGATTTGGCCTTGTGGGATATTAAAGGCAAAGCTGCCAATATGCCGGTGTGGCAGATGCTGGGCGGCAAATCGCAAGATGGCGTGCGCATCTACAACAGCATCGGATACGGCAAACAGCAAAAACGCCCCGGCGGCAGTTGGCCCGGTTACGGCCAGGTTGGCGAAAAAGCTCCACTCAATGACTACTGGCTGGCTACTAACGACCCGAAGGCGTTCGCCCGTGAAATGGTGGAAGAAGGCATCGAAGCCGTGAAGCTGTGGACGCTCGATTTCGCGGCGCATAAAACCAACGGCAACATCTACGTCAGCTACGCCGATATTGAAAAGGGATTGGAACCGTTTCATGCCATTCGCGAGGAAGTCGGCAATAAAGTCGAACTGATTCTCGATGGACACGGTTTCTTCCAGTTGCCGATGGCCATTCGCATTGCGCAAGAGATGCAGCCGCTCAAGCCGCTGTGCCTGGAAGACGTAATCCGCCCCGACTGCGTCGATACCATCCGCGATTTTCGCGAGCGCGGCGGCGTGCCGCTGGCGGTCAGCGAAATGATGATCGGTGCCGAAGATTACCGCCTGGTGCTGGAAAAGCAAGCCGCCGATTACATCATGATCGACCCCACATGGGTGGGCGGTATCTCCCAGACCTTGAAGATTACCGACATGGCCCAGCACTATAACATCCCGGTCATCATGCACGACTGCACCGGCCCGATGACACTGTTGGCCGGTGTGCATGTCGGCATCGCCCGTGGCAACGTAGCCTGGCAGGAGACCGTGCGTAATCTGTTGCGCGTGCGCTACCCCGAAATCGTCGATGTCATCCCGCCAGTTGAAAATGGACGCATCAAAGCCCCCGAAGCCGCCGGTATCGGTGCGCAGTGGCACGACGAACTCTTCCAGGAACCGCACGAAGTCCGCGTCAGCAGTATTTAATCGCAGAACTTAGATTTTAGAGCTTAGAACTTAGGTTTTTTGCGTTCAGTGCCCCCTCCTAAGATCTAAGCTCCAAGATCTAAATTCTAAAGAATCTATGACAGCATTTCATTTTTCCGATCTTGAAGGTAAAACCCTCCTCGTCACCGGCACTACCAGCGGTATCGGTAAAGCACTATTGCCTGGCTTGTTAGATCAGGGATTGAATTTGATCTTGGTAGGTATCGACCTGCAAGTCATGCAGGAAATCCGTGCCGGGTTGGGCGTGGATGAATCGCGGATGAAGCTGTTCGAGTGCGATCTCTCCCGACCCGAGCAAGTGGAAAAGTTAGCCGGGCAACTGGCGACCGAACTGCCTGCGCTCGATGGCATTTTAAACAATGCAGCCATCGACCGGCGGCATGAATTTGAGGATAAAGACCCTACCATCTGGTCGCAGATTTTCCAGATTAATTTGTATGCCGCCGTTACCCTGACACAGCATCTCTTGCCACTCCTGCGCCAGAGCGGAGGGGGACGCATTCTCTTCACCGGCTCGGTTATGGCCCCGATGGGCGGTTCGTTTATGACCGCCTATAACGCCAGCAAGGGAGCATTGGAAGCGCTCACCCACTCGCTGGCCCATGAACTTAAACACACCGGCATCACGGTGAACTGCCTGGTGCCCGGTGCGATTTTAGTGGAAAAGGAAAATCCTACCCCGGAAAGTAACCAGCGCCTGATTAACTGGCAATCGGTTGGGCGTCGTTTAGCACCTGCCGATATACTTGGTCCGGCTTGCCTCCTACTCAGTGAAGCAGGAGGTGGTATTAGCGGGCAATCGCTCACTATCGACGGCGGAATGATCCATCCCTTAGCCGACCCGGATGGACAAAGGCGGCGCCTCGCTCGCGACAGCGCCAAGGAAACCGAATAAATGCATGTTCAGGACGTAGCAGCACGTGTGCAAAGCGGACGCGCCATTGAAGGCATCTCAGCAGTTCTCCTTCCTTTTCACGACGACGGCACCATCGACTTCAATAGCCTGGCGCATAATATCAGGCGCACTGTCCAGGCCGGGCTTAAGCCTGCCGTCAACATGGACACCGGCTACACCAATCTCATTACTGCGCAAGAACGCACCGACGTGCTGCGCCTCACCCAGGAGACGGTTGAAGGTTCGCCCTTCATCGCAGGGGCCTTTATCGAAGGCGAAGACGGCGACCCGCTTTCCCTCTACCAGACTGCAGTAACCGAAATCCAACAGTTCGGTGGCACACCGATTCTTTTTCAATGCTCTGCCCTCAAAGGCATGACGCGCCATGAGTTAGTAGAACTCTATCGCAAAATCGGCGAAAACTGTCCGGCGTTTCTGGGATTCGAACTGGGTGAGATGTTCGCGCCCTTCGGCCAGATTTACGATCTCAACACCATGTATGAGCTGATGCAGATTCCCCAGCTCAAAGGAGCCAAGCACTCCAGCCTCAATCGCGAACTCGAATGGGAACGCTTGAAACTGCGCGACGAATTGCGCCCTGATTTTAAAATCTATACCGGCAACGACCTCGCCATCGACATGGTCTGTTACGGCAGCGACTACCTGCTGGGACTTTCCGCGTTTTGCCCTGAAGCCTTTGCGTTGCGCGACAAACTCTGGGAGGAAAACGATTCGCGCTTTTACGGCCTGAACGATCTCATTCAATATCTGGGCTTTTTCGCCTTCCGCCCACCAGTTCCGGCCTACAAGCACACCTGCGCTCAATTCCTGAAGCTTCGCGCACGCATCACCTGTGATGCACCTCATCCCATAGCCACCTGCCGGCCCGACTCGGATATCGAAATCCTCCGCGACATTTCTCAACGCCTTGATGAAATGATAGAAAACCTTGCCAATTAAGACCGAAAATCAAATTATTATGAGCGAAATTAAAAAGCACTCTCTCGGCATCATCATGAACGGTGTCACCGGACGCATGGGCACCAACCAGCATCTCATCCGTTCCATTAAAGCTATTCGCGATGCAGGCGGCTTGAAAGTCAGCGAAGGCGAAGTCATCTGGCCCGACCCTATTCTGGTGGGCCGCAATGAAATCAAACTCAAAAAATTAGCCGAAGAAAACGGCATCGGGCGTTGGTCAACCAATCTGGATGAAGTCTTGGCCGATCCACAAAACCAAATCTATTTCGACGCCCAACTCACCCAGCTTCGCGTTCCCGCCGTCAAAAAAGCCATTGAAGCGGGCAAGCATATCTACTGCGAAAAGCCCACCGCCACTACGACCGATGAAGCCTATTCGCTTTATGAACTGGCCACGGCTAAAGGCATCAAGCACGGCGTGGTGCAGGATAAGCTCTGGCTGCCCGGCCTTTTGAAACTCAAGAACCTGATCGATTCCGGTTTCTTCGGGCAGATTCTCTCCGTGCGCGGTGAGTTCGGTTACTGGGTTTTCACCGGCGAAGACGCTATCCCCCCGCAGCGTCCCAGTTGGAACTATCGCGAAGAAGACGGCGGCGGCATCATCATCGACATGCTGTGCCACTGGCGTTACGTGCTTGACAATTTATTTGGCGAAGTGAAATCCGTCTCCTGCCTGGGCGCGACCCACATGCCTACCCGCCGCGACGAGGCTGGAAAAGAATACAAATGCACCGCCGATGACGCCGCTTATGCCACCTTCGAATTGAAAGGCAAAGATGGCGAGAATATCATCGCCCAGTTCAATTCGAGCTGGACGGTGCGTGTGCGCCGCGACGACCTGCTCACTTTGCAAGTCGATGGCACCAAAGGCAGCGCCGTGGCCGGACTTCGCGATTGCGTCATCCAGCCCTACGGCGGCACTCCCCGCCCCATCTGGAACCCCGATATTCCCCAGCCCATCGACTTCTATGACGGCTGGCTCGAAGTGCCCCAGCAGCAGAATTTCGATAACGCCTTCAAAATTCAATGGGAGCTGTTTCTGCGCCACGTGGTTCTCGATGAGCCTTTCCGCTGGGACCTCCGCGAAGCCGCTAAAGGCGTACAATTAGCCGAGAAAGGCATCGAATCGTGGCAAAAGCGCGCCTGGGTCGATATCCCCGAACTGAACGCCTAACGTTCAATCTCTCAGGGCCAACAGCATCACACAACATGCAGTTGGCCCTTTTCTTTTTGCTCACATTTCACCTCCATTTCAAAAAATCTCTGCGTCCTCTGCGTGAGCTAAATTCCAAAAAAATGTTTAAGCCTTTCTTTTTCGGGGTATAATCTGCTAAAGCGCTTTAGCAAATCTTTTAAATCCGAACTTTGCCAAGAAAATGCCAACCTTAATTGAGGAAAAAGCGGAAATCAAAAAGCCGGTGCGTCTTCAGGACGTGGCCCGGGTGGCCGGCATTTCCCTGGCAACAGCCTCTCTGGCGCTCAGCGGCAAAGGGCGTGTTTCACAGTCGACTCAACAAGAAGTCCGACGTATCGCGCAGGAGATGGGTTTCGAGGCCGACCCTTCAGCGCAACGCCTGGCTGCCGGACAAAGTAACACCCAAATCGGCTTGTTCACCCGCACTCTCGATATGGGTGTCGCCACCCGCAAGCTCCAACTCCTGCAAGGTCAGCTCTTTGAAAAAGGCTTTCGTGCTTCCATCCATTCCAGCGGCTACTACCAAGGCAGCCAAATTGCCGACCATGCAGCGCTGATTCGCGATTTAAGACTGCATCGCCTTCTTGCCATCGTTTGCTATGCTGCCCACCAATTCGACAAGCCTATGCGCGAGGAGCTTGAGAAATACATCGCGAGCGGCGGCCACCTGGTAACATTCGACTTGCAAATAGACTTGCCCTGCGACCAGGTGATTTTCGACCGCGCCGATAGTGCGGATAAAGCTGTTACTCACCTACTGCAATTAGGCCATCGCGAAATAGGTTTTGCCATGCCCGGTATTTATAGCGATACCATGCGTCTGCCGGGATTATATGCCGCCCTGGCACACTATGATGTTCCATTCAATAAAGATTTCTTATTTGATTGCAAACAGGGCTTGCCGCCTGAAATTGTCGGTGAACGTCTTGCGCACCAATTCCTTGCTCTCAAACAACGCCCCACCGCAATCTGCATTCCTGACGACATGATCGCCGCATCGTTTATTGCCACGCTATATCGGCAGGGCCTTCATGTTCCACAAGACGTAAGCGTTGTCAGTCATGACAACCTCCCCATTGCCGCGCACAACTTCGTGCCGTTAACCACCGTAACCCAGCCGATGGAAGATATCGCTCGCAGTGCTGTTGAACTCCTCACCAGCCGCCTGGATGGAAGTTATAGCGGCTCTCCCCGTCAAACCGTGCTCTATGGAGAACTTATCGTTCGCCAAAGCACTGCTCCATTAGACGCATCCACTCTACCCTCTCGTAAGGAGACTAAATGAAAATCGTGCCATGCCCACAAAAGTACCGTAAAGGATTCACCCTCATAGAGCTTCTTGTCGTTATAGCCATCATCGCAATACTGGCTTCTATCCTGTTTCCAGTGTTTGCTCGGGCTCGTGAGCAAGCGCGTAAAGCGGCTTGTCAGTCGAATTTGAAGCAGATTGGTTTGGCCGTAGCACAATACACGCAGGACTACGATGAAACTTACCCTATCGGTCGTTTTGCAACCCCGTCTTTTACCTACTGGTACAGTGGGCTGGTGCCTTATACCAAAAGTACCCAGGTGTATATTTGCCCATCAGCAGGAAAAATCACCAATAGTGCGGGAACCCAAATTGGTAATGGTGGTTACGGATGGAATATTCGCGGCACGGGGGCTGCTGCTGCCAATACAAACGGTTTTGGTTATATTGATACCGACTGGGGGACGCCCCAACGTAACGGGCCTTTGAAAGTTGCAGAGGTCACTGAACCAGCCACCACCATACAAGTTGCTGATCCGGCGAGTAACGGCTACAACGCCAATGGCTACTATGCCGTTGGATATTCAGACAGAAGCTATATCCCAACATTACATGGCGGGCAAAATGGTCCTTTCTATACCTCTCCACTGGTCACCGTCGCTCCCGGTGGTGGCGGCAATTATCTCTTTGCCGACGGCCATGTAAAATTCCTGCAAGCCAGCCAGACGCATTGCAGCAATATGTGGAATGTCGATAAGCAACGCGGCCTCAATGCCAGCACGCATGGTTGCGGCACATTAAAACCTTAACCTCCCTCAATTTTCTTTCCCAGAACCTAACAACATCTTATGAAACCTTTCCATTACTGCCTGGCCGGAGTAGTAACGGCTGCGCTATGTTCACCGCTCCCAGCCCAAACCACTAGTGCTGCGCCCATCCCCATCCCCTTCAAACCCGACCCACCACCTGCCATCAACGGCGAACTGGACGAATGGGAAGCCGTCGCCCCGACCTTTATCCTGGACAATGCCGAGCAGATCGTCACCGGCGAAAAGGGCTGGGCTTCCAAAGCCGACCTCAGCGCCCGCGTCTGGTTGGCCTGGCGGCAGGAGCATCTCTATTTAGCTGCGGATGTCACCGACGATGTTTTGCGCCAGACGCAGCGCGGCTCTAATTTATGGAAAGGCGATCACCTGGAATTGTATGTCGATACCACGCCCGAAGCCGACACGCAGCGCCTGTCTTATGGCGAAGGACAGTTTCAAATCGGACTGACTCCGGGCAACTTCGAGAACACCGGCGATCCGCTTTTCGATACTAAACCGGAAGGTTATTTTCACCTGCCCGCCGGGGTTTCTGCGGATGGCGTCATCGTGGCAGCCCAACGCACACCGCAAGGCTATACCCTCGAAGCCGCCATTCCCTGGAAAAACCTGAAGATTACCAGCCTTCCTGCCGCCGGTCTCTCCTTACCGCTGGTGGTGGGTGTTTCCGATACCGACGGCACCGAAGCCGCGCAAGAGAAGATGCTGGCCGCACTGCTACCGGGTATTAAATGGTCGCGCAGTCGTCAGGTGCTCCGCCCGGCGGCGTTAGCCGAAGTGAATGGCAACATTCCGGTTGTCGCACGCGGACAAAAGCTCTTCGACAGCCTGGAACTGGCCCCGCGCACCTCGCAAGAGTTTCGTTTTGAAAGCCCAGCCGTTCCCGCCGGGCGGGAGGCGGTATTGGTGTTCAATACCCGGCTGCATGCGAAACAAGCCGCCGGTTACACACCCGCTTTGCGCCTGCGTCTTAATGGACAAGCGCTCGATGTCAAAAGAGTGCTCAACAAAGAAGCGAATGAAGAATTGGTAACGGGCAAGCTCCGCCCCACTGCTGCCGGGGAATCGTTCGTCACCGACTATGCGCCGGATTTTGAAGCCAGCGACAAGAGCACCTCTTATGCCACACGCAAAGGCAGCTCGACCCGGCTGGAATTGAACGTTTCCGACTTGTTAAAAAGCGGTAGTAACGTGCTCACCATTGAAAACGCCGTTCGCACGCCGCTCACCAACGCTATGACGATCGGCAACGCCAGCCTGGAGTTTCGCGCGCCGGTTGTCAAAAGAGTTCCCACGCCACCGCCAACCGGTGCAATCCCCACCATTGCCCCAAACGCCAAACATACCGTGGATTATAATCTGCGCGAGGAAACCGATGGCGCGCTCACTCTTTCCCTGAACGGCCAGACGGCGCGCATCGCCTCACAATACTCCACCCCCGATGGCAAGTGGCAAACCGGCAACAACGCCTTCTTCCGCGTGCAGCGTGTTATTGAAAAACGTGGCGAAGCCATCGTAGTGCGTGAGACGTTTACCAACCTCACCAACGAGAATTTGCCATTGATGCAACGCCGCCAGCTTACAACGACCGGTGGCTTCAAGAAATACTGGCTCGGCGGACTTTCACCATCATCGGCCAGCGCATCGGCTGCCGAATCGTCTAACCCCACCACCTTCGGCATCACCGATAAAATCGGCGTGGGACTGCTTCCCTTAGATGATGTGGGTTTGATACACGTTAGCAACTATGCCACCGATGGCACGCTGGGCCTGGCCGACAATACTTTGGTAGTGCGTCCCGGCGCAACTCACACCGCTGAATGGGCGATTGTGCCAACGGCACAGCCCGACTACTTCAGCTTTATCAATGCCGTGCGCCGTCTGCGTGATGTGAATTTCCTCATCGACGGTTCGTTTGCCTTCCTGCGCATCAACCCGACGCTCACCGGCAAATGGAGCGACCAGCAGATCGTCGATTTCGTGCGCAACAAAAACGTCCACTACCTGACCACCGGCATTAGCTGGCCGCGTTACAACGGTGTAGTACCCCACGGCACGGCATTTCAGACACTCGACTTCACGGAGTGGAAAAAGGAAATAGCCCGCCGCCGTCACCTGGTGCCCGAGGCCAAACAATTGGCCTACTTCCACAGTTTCATCAACGCCCACAAGGACGCAAGCACCACTTACAAGGATGCTCGCACCCTTCTCTCGGATGGAAAACATGCCGATTATGGCGAAGCCCACTATGCTCTGTTCGTGCCGACGGACGACAACACCTTCGGCCGCGATGTCGCTAAAAACGTAGACATCATTTTGGACGATCTCAAATTGGACGGCGTGTATTGGGACGAGATGGAGCGCTCACGCTACAGCTACACCTACAATACGCCGTGGGATGGAGTAAGTGCCGATATCGATCCGCGCACGCTCAAGATTACGCGCCTCAAGAGTGCGGTCGCGTTGCTGAGCCAGTCGTGGCGTTTGAAGCAGGCCAAACGAATCATGGAGCGCGGCACCCTCATCGCCAACGGTGGTTCCCCCGATACCCGCACCATGATGCAACTGCACTTTCCTTCTTTCGTGGAAACCGGTTCCATTAGTAATAATCGCTTTGCACAACTTTACTCGCCCATCGCACTCGGCGACCATCTCACCGAGCGAAGCGAGGAAGATGCCTATCGCGTGATGTTGCGTTCACTCGACTTCGGTTGCGTTTACTACTGGTATAACGATATGACAGTGATACCAACACACCCCACTCTCACCAGCTACATGTTCCCCATCACACCTGTCGAGCTGCGTGAAGGTACCATCATCGGTAAAGAGCGCATCATCACCAACCGCAGCGGTTTCTATGGCTGGAATGATAATGCCAAACATGAAATTCACGTCTTCGATAACAAAGGCCGTGAAGTCACGGATATCAAAGCTCCCACCGTTGCACGGACCATCACCAAAGATGGCAAAACGCTCACCGAATTGCGTATCGGCGAAGACTGGAGCGCTGCGATTGTGAAGAAATGAAAGCGCTGATAAGAACGTCGTAATTTGTGGTTCCGGCTTAGCTGCCGGAACCACAAATTATTTTAGCGGCAGTTTTCAAAATCTGTTTGAATAATACCTGAGCGCCCTCAAAGAAGGGACAAATACTAATCCAGCCGGAGATTCAACAACGTCATGACGACAAATGAACTGGCAGTAAACGGTGGAACACCCGTGCGTAGCAAGCCCTGGCCGGGCTGGCCACAGGTAGACGAGACCGACATCCAGGCTGTGGCCGATGTGGTGCGTAGCGGCCAATGGAGCAGCAATTCCGGGGAAAAAGTGCATCGCTTCGAAGCGGAGTTTGCCGCTTACAATAACGTCAAGCACGCCATCTGTGTCAATAGTGGAAATGCTGCCCTGCAAATTGCCATGGCCGCACGGGGCGTTTGTCCGGGCGATGAAGTCATTGTGCCGGATTATACCTACATCGCTACTGCCACTGCGGTGTTGATGAACGGGGCCGTGCCGGTGTTGGTCGATATCGACCCCGAGACATACACCATCGATCCCGCAGCCGTGCGGCGCGCTATCACTCCGCGCACCAAAGCCATCGTTCCGGTTCATTTTAGCGGCAGTATCTGCGCCATGGATGAACTTTTGGCCATTGCACAAGAACACAATCTGGTTGTGATTGAAGATGCCGCTCATTCCCACGGCGGCACCTGGCGCGGCCAGGCTCTGGGCACGATTGGCGATGCCGGTTGCTTTAGCTTTCAGGCCAGCAAGAACCTCACCTCCGGCGAAGGTGGTTGCATCCTCACCAACGACGACGACTTAGCCCTCATCTGTCGTGCCATTGCCAGTAATGGCCGTGTGCCACGCGGCATTTGGTATGAGCATTTCATTAACGGCAGCACTTTTCGCATGACCGAATTTCAGGGTGCATTACTGGGCACTCAGCTAACGCGGCTTAAAGATCAAACCGCAAGGCGTAATGCAAACGGGCGTTATTTAGATGAGCAACTGGCGCAGATTGATGGCATTGCACCAATGCGACACGATCCGCAACAGGAATTGCATCCGCATCATCTCTATATGTTCCGCTACGACGAAAATCAGTTCGGTTTCTCAAAAAGCATATTCCTGGAACGGCTTCATGCCGAAGGGATTCCAGCTACGCCAGGATATAGCAAACCGCTCCACCAACAACCGGTTTTCAACGGCGAGAATATCCCTGCGCTCTTTGCTGCCCACCGGGCACCCCATCGCGCAGCAATCGACTATCATCGACTTGAGAATCCGGTCACGGAAAAAGCCTGTAAAAAGGAAGCAATCTGGCTAACCCAGGCACTTTTAACGGCCGAGAGAGCTGATATGGATGATATCGTCACGGCAATTGCAAAGATTCGTCATCATGCCGGTTCGCAGTAGTACGTTTATTTTTACTTTGAGAAGAGAGACGCTATCAGCTATATCTAGATAGCGTCTTTTAAATATATAATCCACCATATGAACAATCTCTGGAACGTAGGTGTCGCACGGCGCGATATCACATCACAAGAACCAATTGCACTGGCCGGTTGGGGCAGCGATCGCATTTCAACAGGAACCTTGCATCCGATTTGGGCCAAAGCCATTGCCATGCAAGACAAACAAGGCACCACCGCTGTGCTGGTCACAACCGATCTGCTGGGCCTTTCACGGGATATGAGCGAAGAACTCGTCGCACGCGCCAGCGAAAAGTTTGGATTGCAGCGCGAGCAGCTCATTATTAATTCATCGCACAACCACGCCGGGCCGGTGACGGGCGATTTGCTGCACCTCTACTATGAATTAGGTAGCCCCGAGCTGGAAACCATCGAACGCTACACCGCCTGGCTGCTCGATGAAATTGAAGCTGTCATTGGTGAGGCACTCAATACCCTGGAACCGGCTACTCTCACTTACGAACCCGGTCTCTGCGGGTTTGGTGTGAACCGTCGCCGCGCGCATGGCAAAGCCTATCGCGAGTTGCCCCAAGTCGTCGATCACGACGTTCCGGTGCTGGCCGTGCGCGATGGCAATCAGAACTTGCGCGCCGTGGTTTTCGGTTACGCTTGCCACCCCACCAGTTACGCCATTCCCAAACTCTGCGGCGACTGGCCCGGCTTTGCGCAGATTGAAATCGAAGACGCCTTCCCCGGCTCCACTGCGCTTTTCGTGGCGGGTTGCGGCGGCGATATCAACCCCTTTCCGCGTTTCGGTCGCTATCACGAAGAGTTGCCGCAAATGACCGGTAAATTGTTGGCGGCGGCAGTCGCTAATGTACTCGAACGCGACATGCAGCCGATTGAATCGAATTTGAGTCTGCAGTTTGAAGAGGTCTCTCTCGATCTTGAACCAGCTCCCAACAAAGAAGAACTGCAGGCGATGCGCGCTGCTGCACGCGCCGAATACGGAGAAAGTATTCGCACCCGTGAAGTCGATCTTCAATTGAGCCACCTTGAGGAGGGGCCTTTAACTCAAACCGTGCCTTTCCCTATACACGTGTGGCAAATCGACACGCTACGCTTCATCGCTCTTTCTGGCGAACCGGTAGTCGATTATTCCTTGCGCTTCAAAGGCCAATACGGCTTTAGCAATACCTGGGTTGCCGGGTACTGTAACGAACTCACCGCCTACATTCCCTCTTTGCGCGTCCGCCGTGAAGGCGGTTACGAAGGCGTAAGTGGTATGATGGAATATGGCTGGCCGTCGGCTTTCGATGAATCCATCGAAGAACGCATCGCCAGTTCAGTCGATGAGTTGATTAACAAAGGAAATTAAACATGGCCCGTCCCGCACTTATTCTCCATATTAACTACTACGAACAAGGACAAAGCCTGGAAAAGGCCTGCCTGGATGCCGTGAAACTCGGTTTCGACGGTATCGAATTTCGTCGCAAGCGCCACACCCTCGAAGAGACTCAAGAAGCGTATCTCGATGAGATCGAAGCCGCCGTCGCCAAGTCTGGCTTGAAACAGGTCATCTTCGGTTCGCCCGGCCCCAACCTGATGACGGGCGATGCCTCTATCCGCGAAACCGAGCTTGAAGCCGCACTCGACTTCTACGCCATTGCCCGTAAGCGCTTCGGCACCACCATCAGCAACACTTTCAGCGGACCGCTGCTCAATCCCGATCCGGCGATTCCCTACAGCCAGTACGACAAACAGGGTTCTTTCGTCGCTACCCCCGAGCAGTGGGAACAGGCCACGGAAGGCTTTAAACAGTTGGGCAAACTGGCCGAAGAAATCGGTTTGCAACTCGCTTTTGAAACCCACATGGGCTACTTGCACGATGTGCCAGAAGCCGCTAAAAAACTGGTCGATGCCATTGGTTCGCCCAACGTCGGCGTGGCCTTAGACAGCGCTAATATCGCTCTCATTCCCGGCCAACCGGGTTTAACCGAGCAAGTTGAAATTCTCGGCGAACGCATCTTCTATCTGCACCTGAAAAACATCGTGCAGTATCCAAACGGTGGTTTCTCCTGCACCGCTCTGGGCAGCGGCGCGCTGAACAACCGCGAATTGCTGAGCGCCCTCCAGGCACGCGGCTTTAACGGCCCCATCGGTATTGAAGCGCCCCGCCCCGGCGACCGTGAGTGGTTCGCGCGCGAAGACATCGCCTACCTCCAGGCCGTTCTCGACGATCTGGAATGGAATTAATTTTCCTCTCTTGAGTTAAGCCATGCCGGCTCCTACCTACAAACGCTATGACGCAGAACTGATTGTTCTTTTAGAGCAACAAGTTCTGCCGTGGTGGGAACGGTATGGCACCACTCACCTGGCCGCCAGTGCCGATACGCTCAAAGAATTCAAAGCACAAAAGCTTCCCGACCAGGTCACTACTTCCATTAAGAAGCGTTACGGACCTTCTCTCCCGGATAGTAGAACACACAATAATTTTTATTCCCGCGAACGCTGGCCTAACGATGCCCAGGCAGCGGCTCGCTACCCTAAATTCTGCTGTGTGTTGAAAGGATGTGCCGATCTCCACATCGCCGATTACATCGTTCACTGTCCGCAAAGCCATTTTCTGCTCTTACGCCCCCAAATTCCGTTTCCCAACGGAAGCGTTCCCCACCTGGAGGGAGAATACCTCGAACGCCGTTACTGTGAAATCCTCTGGTTTGATAGCCCACCCATTTTCGACAAGCAGATTCGCCTTTGGACATGCCACTCTCAAGGCGACCGCCACTGGGCCAAGCCGCGCTTCGACTTTTGCTTCGTGGAGCACCAGGAAGTGATTGCTTTTTTCCATCACTTCCTGCGAGAAATAGGAACACAGGAACCCGGCTGGCAACCCATCGCCGAATCTTCCTTTCTTACTTTTCTGCGTTTATTCATACGCGAACTCAAACAAGGCAACTTCTATTACGGCGGCTCCCTTAAAGCTCCAGAAGCATCTTCTTCCAATACGTCGCCTATCGATCTGGCTTTAGCCTATATAGATTCGCACTTGAACCAACATCTCACCATTGATATCGTAGCCGCTGCGGTTTATATCTCGCGCGCCAGTTTTGTAAGACGTTTCCGGCAACAAACCGGACAAACCTTCAACCAATATCTCACCCAGCGGCGCCTCGAAGTCGCCCAGCGATTCCTGAGTGAAGAGAATTGGCACATTTCCCAAATTAGTCAGTTTGTAGGACTTCAGCCAGTGCAACTCCGTAATTTATTTCGTAAATATACCGGTATGTCTCCCTCCGATTATCGGAATGTTTCCAAAGACTGATTCAATATTGTCGCCCCTTAGCCGATATCGTCGTTATAACTTCACCTAACCGGGGAATATAATAATTGGATGTTAAAGCCGCGCCGTTACGGCCCTACATCGAAAGACTTCAACCCTGCGGAGAATTGCTATCATGAATCGACGTTATCGGTATAAAGGTTTTACGCTCATAGAATTGCTTGTCGTTATAGCTATTATAGCTATCCTTGCATCAATCCTCTTTCCGGTCTTCGCGCGTGCAAGAGAGAATGCACGGCGGGCAACTTGCCAGAGCAACATGAAACAAGCGGGCCTGGCATTCATACAGTACAGCCAGGATTATGATGAGCGATTACCCTTTTCTTTTAATGCAGGAATGATCGTCGGTGGGACCAGTATTGGGTGGGATACCAGCATTACCCCGTATCTGGGCATTAAAGTCGGCCTCGATAAAGCCCCATTGCTTCTTCAATGCCCCTCCGACACCGTCGTGCGCACACCAACTGCCTCAGTGACGGCACCGTTAACACGCACCTATGCCATGCCGATGCCACGCCGCCTTGCTACCGAGGGCACCGGACTCTCACTCCGCGGCACCGCCGGATACTATGGCGACGCGAGCACCGTGGGGTCTTGCAATACTAACACTTCCGTTGGGGGCTGTGTTCCCTTAGCCTCCATCGAAGCACCGGCACAAACACTGCTTCTCGCAGAAAACCCCACAGCAGGCAACTTCTTTGCCAGTTCGTCTGCCGGTATCGTTACCAGTGCCAGTAGCCAGGCTGTAAGTTCTTTGAAACCCATTCACTTCGATGGCTGGAATTACCTTTTTGCTGATGGCCATGCCAAATGGTATCGCCCGCAAAACACCATCGGTATCGGCACGATGGGCAATGTCCGCGGCATGTGGACCATCGATCCTAATGACTGAGCGCACATTCTATTCAAATCATGAAAAAACTTTTTTTGTGTCTTTTTACCTTTGTTTTGATGACAACACACCATACCAGTGCGGCTCCGCTTGAACTTGTCGGTAACCCTGTTAAAGTCTCTGAGAACCGCGGCGTGATGGCGGTGAGCATCGACGGCCAACCTTATGTCGCTGCCTTTGCTGCCGATCGTTACAAAACCGGCACCCGCAATTCGTTGCTGCTCATTGATGCTGCCACCGGCCAGGCCACCCAGTATTGGTTTCCTAAAGAAGACTTTTCCAATGGCGACATCTTCCACATGCTACGCGCCAACAACGGCTGCCTCTACACCACCATTGGCAATGTATTTGTGGAATTTAATCTCAAACAGCGCCAATGGAGTTTTCAGGCTTCCATCGACGGCATGGCGATGTCGTTCGTGCAGGCACCATCCGGGAAAATCTATTTCGGCACCTACCCCAAGAGCAGTTTATGGGAGTTCGATGCAACGACCCGAAAATTGCGTAACGTAGGCCAATTAGATGCGGTAGAAAAATATCCCACCTTTCTTGCAGCCGATGAAAGCGATTGGATCTATGCGGGAATCGGCACGGCGCGAAACAACCTGGTCGCAATGAACACACAAACCGGCGAGCGCAACCAATTAATAGCCGAAGCCGACCGTAAAATCGGCGGCGGTGTGGTTTATCCAGGACAGAATGGACAAGTCTACGCCCGCGCGTATGGTGCTAGTGACGCTCCTTTCTATCTACTCAAAGATGGTCAGCCCATTTCAACCAAACCGGATGGCATAGTGTTCGCAGCCCGGCAGAATATCCATTTTCAAAAAACCCTGGCCGATTTCCCCGGTGGCGGGCAAATTATAAGCTGCTCTTTACCTGAGAAAACTTTGACCTGGAGCGATAAGGATAAACAAACACACACTGTTAAATTCGATTACACCTCCAGTGGAGCTGCCATCAGTTCCCTGACCGTGGGCAACGATGGTCACTTATATGGTTCGAGCAATCATCCGATGCATTTCTGGAAGCTCGACACTACCACCAGCCACTTCACCGACTATACCGGCATTCCCGAAGTGGGTGGCGGTAACTTTCCCAACTTGCTGGCCTGGAAAAACCAGATCGTAGGTCCAACCTACTCATCGGGTGCTGTTTACAGGTTTGATCCGGCTAAGCCCTGGACAAAGGGGGCCAAACCAGATGCCAATCCACAACTGTTGGGCAAATATCCCCCAATTACACGGCCCCGTGTATCATTATTATTGAACGACGGCCACACCGCCGTCTTCGCCGGTTTCCCCGGCTATGGCCACACCGGCGGCGGTATGGTGTTTTACGATTTGAACACCGATAGTGCTAAAACGCTGGACGCCAATGCCCTGCTGCCGGGCCATAGCACAGTATCGCTGCGTCAGTTACCCAATGGCATGCTCATTGGTGGCACCAGCACCGAAGCCCCCGGTGGTGGCCAGCGCACCGCAGAGACTTCGCTCGTTTTCATTATGGACCCGACAATCAAGAAAATCTTGAGCCAAACGGAAATCGGTGCCGATGTCTTCGGTCTGGAAATTTTGCCGAACGGCCATGTGGCTGGCATCACACGCGATTCGGAGTTCTTCATTTACAATCCAGCTACCCAGGAAATCTTGAGCCGTCGCGATGTCAAAACATCTGGTGGTGTGATTAATGCCGGGCAATCGCTGATTCGCGACGAGAACGATCGCGTTTTTCTGGTGTTGTCGCAAAGCATTTCACAGATTTTTCCAGATGGCACACTCCAGCAACTCACCCGCTTGCCGGAAAATGCTACTTCGGGCATTGCAATTCACAATAATAACCTCTACTTCGCCACCGGTGCCCGACTTTGGAAATATGCCTTACCTCAATAATCCGCAATCCAAAATCTAAAAATTGAAAAATCATGCTGCCTGCTACTAACAACATTACCTTTCGCCAGCTCTTAGCGAGCAACCCCGATACTGATAACACGCCGGATATCACCACCGCCCAGGCCTGGCAAACCAAACGCACCATACTGAAACCGGCCTTATGGGAATTGATGGGCACATCCTCCAGCGACATCATTCCAACTCCCGAATATACGGTTTTGGAAGAGAGCGTCACCGATGACTACCACCAGCTAAAAATTTCTTATCTGAGCGAACCGGGAGAAGAAGTGCAGGCCTATTTACTACTGCCCCACCGCCCTAACGGGGCTTCGGTGCTATGCTTACATGGCACCAGTCCTCAGGCAAAAGATACTCAGTTGGGGGCGGGAGATAAGCCAAATCGTGACTGGGCACGTTTCCTCTCTCGCCACGGCTTTATTACGCTCTCCCCCGACCACCTTTGTGCGGGAGAGCGTCTGCCACATGGTGAAAAGCCTTATGAAACACGAACTTTCTATCAGCGCCATCCACAATGGTCGGCCTTCGGCAAGATGGTGTGGGACGGGGCACGGGCATTGGATATTCTCGAAACCATCGAGGGTGTCGATAGCACACGTCTGGGCTGTATTGGCCATTCTTTAGGCGGTTACGGTAGCATCTGGCTGGCGGCTTTTGATGAGCGCATTCGGGCTGCCGTTTCGAGCTGCGGTTTCACTACCTGGCAGGATAACCCGCAGCGCTACAAATGGTCACGCGAAGAATGGTATGTCCACATGCCCCAGTTACGTCCCATATTCAAAGCCCAGGAAGGAAGCGGTGGCCTGCTTCCAGTCGATATGCATGAGTACGCCGCCTTGATCGCACCGCGCGCCTTCCTGAACATCTCAGGCATGACCGATACCACCTACAACAATAACCAGACGTTGCCCGATGCCGGTCTACAACTCAATGCGTTATGGGAGCTTCTGGGCGAACCGGAAAAATTTGCCCAGTTCCTGATGGGTGCAGCCCACGACGTGCCCGACTACAGCCGCTTGCTGGCGCTGGGATGGCTTGGGAAATGGTTGGAGGCGGATATCACGCCTGTCCATCTCACCCCGGCGGAACTGACGCTATCGCACTGAAGAACCACGCGCGTAAGCAAGTGGCAGGGGTGGAGCTAAACACTTCTGCTTTGTCCCCCATGGGCCTGGCCGGAAAGCAAGAAGCCAACGCCCGCCCGACTTGCTTACGCGCGCGGTTCTTCGGAACGTTGCTCTTTCGCCATAACTGCGATCGCAAACAATAAGAGCGCAGCAGCAGCATAGATCGCCGCCCCCACTCCCAGCATCACGCTGAAGCCGAAATTCTTGGCCCCCATCGCTGCCAGCAGCGAACCGACCACAGACGACACACCGTTTAAACCCCAGATCAACGGAATCTTATGTTCACGGCCCCTGGCAAAGAGACGAAGACCCGAGGGGAAAGGCGCACCCAGTAAAAAGCCCAGCGGCAGCAACATCACGGCAGCCACCACACATCGTACTACGATTGGCAACGGTAACAATGCCGCGCTGGCGCTTTGCAATACGAACATGCCCACAATAGAAACCAGTGTGACGCCAAGCGCACTGAGCATGGCGTGTTGGCGTAGCCGTTCGCCATCAAAGCGTTGCGAAAACCATGCCCCGGCCCCGCCGCCTAACAGCACCGAAAACAGAATCACGGTAAGGGCCAATGTGGGGTAGCCCAGCGGCAGAATCAGCTTCTGCGCTAATGGAATTTCCACCAGCATGAAGCCCAATCCCAGAGCCAGGAAATAGAGGACGTAGAGAATGTCGAACTTCGAACTTTCAACCTTCAACGTCGAATCAACAGCCTCTTGTTCAACATTCGATGTCGCATGCTCAACTCTTGATGTCCCCCACGAAGCAGCTAACATACCCAGAGCCAGGATCAGCGCAAAGGCCACCAACTGTTTAAATACGGGAAGTGTCTCCAGGCTCAAATCGAGCACGAAGGGCCGGCTGTCCGGGCAAGGGGAAATATCGAGCGGCTGCTTAAACGAACGGAAATAGCCGATAAAACCATTGAGGTCGAGTTCGCCCGTTGCTAATGCGGGATAAGGACCGAACTCCTGGCGCTTCGCCTGATTGGTAATCCATACCGGAATCAAACCGCGCTTGCGTGCTTCGCCTTCCAGCTCAAACGTCTGCTCACGGGTGAACGGCTTTTTCTGCACGATAAACGTCAGCATATAGGGGCCGGGACGCTCATCGAAAACAATCGCGATATGACCCATCGCGGTTTTCTCGTCGATGCCACGCGCTTTGAGCACTTCCAGCACCGTCGCCACGAAACGTGCCGTGAGGATGGGGTTATCCAGCACCACCGTCATCTGCCCATCGTCTTTCAACACATCCAGATAATCGGAAAAGGCGTCGGTGGTATAAATGAACGATTCCAACAGCGCCATGCCCTGCCCGGCAGTGGCAGTTTTGGTGAGCGCCGAAAAGAGCAAATCGTATTTCCGATTCGCAGCAATGGCTTCGCGCACATAGGCACGGCCATCGGCCACCACCACATTCACATCGTCTCGCTGATAAATGCCGCCGTTAAACTTCACATAATTTGGCTCATTCATCAATTGCACGATGGAGGGGTTGATCTCCGCGCCATCGAACTTCTTCGCACCATAATGCAAAGCCAACAACGCGTCGAGGCCGCCACCAGGGCCAATGGAAAGAACGGAAGAATCGTTCCTCTTCATCGGTGCGACAGCAAACGCATAGTCACTCAGCGGAAACAAGCGGCCAATGGCAGCCACGCTCTCCACGTTGCCGTTCCACTTCATCATATTGGTGGGAACGTTACCGTTGGTATAGAGATAATAGCTGCCCGGCATCGCTTTATCATCGACCACATCGGTGCGGGCAAAGGCGCTCCAGCGGGTGTCAATGATTTTAGAAGTATGGCCAGGCGTGCCCAATTCCGTAAACAGCGGTTGCGTCATGCCCCTATCGGCCAGCGACATATTGTTGGCGTCCAGCTTGGGCGGCACGGCCGGGATATCGAGGAAATGGAACTTAACATTCAAGCCAAGGAAAGCCAGAATCGCTATGCTTGCCAGCAATGCATCGCCACCCCGTTTTCCAGCTTCGCCACGCGCGGTGCATACTCCCGCCAGGGCAGCCAACGCCGCCATCAGCAAACACGCATCAATGGCACTCAGCACTTGCAAGATACCGACAATGATAAATGCCGCCAGTGCCGCACCGGCTAAATCCCAGGCATAGAGCCTGCCGCTCCAACTTGGAAAACGCGCAAACGCTTCGGCCAGAAAGGCCCCGCCCAATGAAAATGGTATCAGCACCAATACTGCGGCCAGCCAGTAGGCATTGGGGAAATGCGCGAATACGACACGCAACATGAGCGCTAACGCAATGACGACCGAAAGGGCAAAAAGCGTTGCTAAAAGGGAGAGGGAAAGCTCGCGTTTGCGGCGCAACCAGTAGGCAGCATAACCACCGACGCCCAACCCACAGACCGCAATCGAAATCACCAGGAAGGCAAAATGATAGCGCAACAAGACCGAGAATACACGGGTTAAGGCGACCTCAAAACCCAAAACCGCCGCCGAAAGGACGGCGACGGCCATGAGCAGAGAGAGTTGGGGACGGGACACCATATCTCAAGGATTTACTTCAATTCACCGGCATTGGCTGCTCCCAAAAGCAGCAGTTCGTTGACTTTCTTACGGTAATCGTTAAAGGCAACCCAGGAGTAACCGGATTTCACCTTGTTATGGAAAGCATCGAGACCTTCTTCATCGTCGTACATGCCGCCCATGCTTTGCATCATTTCCAGGCCTTCTTCCCACGACTTTAGCATCGGCTCCATCGATTCTTTCTCATACTCTTTGGGAGCTTCGAAAACCCTGTCGGCCAATTTATCGGTATTCCGATTGTTCAATTTCAGTTCGAGGCGAATCGCATGCTCTTTGGGTTTGCCCGGCACTTCGATGTGAGGCTGTCCACAACGCGGACATTTCTTATAGGTCACTTCACGCTTCGTCTGCAAAACTGTCGCAGCCGCATAAACAGGTGTCCCGCCAATCACAGGCAAAGCATTACCCTCGGAGATCAAGGTGCCGTTGAAAGTCTGCGGCAATATCGTGCTCAGTGCCTGATGAAAATCGGGCGGCATCGAAGCCCACATCAGGGGCAAGGTTTCGTTCATCCACATCGAGGTGGTTGGTCCGCCCATCTCAACATATTCGGCAATCTGCTTGCCGAGGAATTGGCGGGCAATGATATCACCCGGCACTTCAGGGGTCAGCCACCATTCAAAGGAAGTGCGAACCCACTGTTCACTGCTGAAGTAGCCACCAGCATTCATTCTAATCGTCAGGCGATAGCCACGAGCCTCGACTTTTTCATTGCCGACCGTGAAAGTGCGGCGCTGGGGCAAAACACGAAAATAAGTTTTTACCATGCGCTTGAGCATGGGCTGCATCGAAGTGTAAACCTCGCGTCCCAGGCGAGCGCGCTGGGCGGGAGTCAGGTCCGGGATTTTTTCGCGCGAAAGTTCCGGCGCAAGTTTTTTCCAGGGATCGTAGCGCAAGCGCTTCATCAGCGCCTTGCGATCTTCGCTCAGATAGGCACCCTTAGTCCCGGCATCGGAGGAATAGGCAATCAACTTATCGGCGTTTAAATCCTGAACGATACCCAGAGAACCATTATGATAAGACAGCTTGGAGGCAATTCTCTTGGGATCGAAGTCCGGCATGGGGAACGGCGAGGTGTAGCCGCCGAAGAAGTCGGTGCGGGCACCCAGACCGGACACGTTGTATTTCACCAGAACGCGATGTTTATTATCGGTCCAGTTATTGAAAATTTTAACTTGCGCTAAAGGATGCTTGGCATCCGAGGTGCGCGTAGTCAACGAATGCTCCCAACTCAGAAACTGCGGCGAGTCTTGAGCGTGTGCAATCGGTGCGACTACTCCCAGGGCTATAACGGCAGGTAAAAGTTTTCGCATGGAAAGATCTTAGCTGTTTTTAGGAAAATTTGAAATAGTGAATTCATTGTAAGACATAAACGGCAATGAATTACTGTTTATTTGAAAAATTTAGCAGCTGAATCATATTTTTGTGTGACTTAGGTTGAGTGCTTAGTTCCCGGTGAATCCACTTCGGGCGCGCCATACTCCTTCGCCGCATCCTGCAAACTGCCAATATGCCGTATCACCGGCCAGCGCCAGCCGACACCGGTTGCAACCAGCACTGTCCCTATTCCGCCCGCAACGACAGCGGCTATCGGCCCAATGAGTCGCGCCACAGCACCCGACTCAAAACTGCCGATTTCATTGGATACCCCGATGAAAACTGAATTGACCGCACTCACACGACCGCGCAAATGATCGGGCGTGAGAACCTGTACCAGCGTGTGACGCACCACGACCGAAATCGCATCGAAAGCGCCGCATAAAAAGAGAGCGGCGAATGAAAGATAGAAATTGCGCGATAAGCCAAAGGCAATGGTAGACAGACCAAAACCAATGACGGCATAGAGCAGGGTTTTTCCGGCATGCTTCATTGGCGGCAAGTGCGCCACCGAGATCGTCATTCCCAGCGCACCTATCGCCTGGGCCGCCAATAGCCAGCCATAGCCTTCGGGTCCGACATGCAAAATATCCTTTGCAAACACCGGCAACAACGCTACCGCACCACCCAGCAAAACCGCGAACATATCGAGCGTCACTGTCGCCAGGATGATGGGCGTGCCCAATACGAATCTTGCTCCCATTAACAGCGTATCGAGCGAAACCGGCTCGCGCGAATGTTCCACCGGCCGCGGTTTAATGAAGCACAAAAAGAGTGTGAATATGAGTGCCGCTACGATAGCCACGATATAAACCGGAGACGGCCCGCCAAGGTAGGCAATCGCAGCGCCGCCCAGTGCAGGCCCCGAGGTCGAAGCGACCTGATGGCGAGTCGAATTCCACATCGTCGCGTTGGGAATCGTCTGCTGCGGAATCAGTTGGGGAATCAGTGCCGTGCGCGCCGGATTGGTAAGCGCATTCGCGATGCCATCGAGCAGCAAGAAGAAATAGAACCACGGCAAAGGCGCTTTGGTGAACGAAGCACAGGCCAGGCCCACCCAGCACGATGCCAACAAAAGCTGCGCAAACAGCACAATGCGGCGCCGATCGTAGCGATCGGCCAACTGTCCGGCCGGTAGCGCCAGGAAAATAACCGGTAAAGCCTGGATCAACCCGACAATACCCAGCGCCAACGCGCCTTGCTTAATACCTTCGGGCGTGCTGCCGTATTGCGTGGAGACCCGGCTGTAAATCTCCCAGCCAACGGCCACGTTTTGCATCTGGTTGCCTATAGCGGCAATCAGTGCCCCAATGGAAAATAGCAGGTAGTTGCGGGAACGAAGTGCCTCGTAAGGGTCGTGGCGCACGCGCGTTCCGCCCGGCGTTTCTTCTTCGAGCAACGCCTGGGTCGGAATGGCCGCAGCAGGTCGGTCGGCTTCGTCGGAAAACTCTTCGAAGTATTCCAACGCGTCGGGCGATTGCTGCGCATCGCCCGCTTTTAATTCATCCGGTAAATCATCCGGCGGCGAGTTCTTCTCGCCGCCTTGGCCCGTCATTCTTCAACCTCTATGAAACTCACTCATCCTTGCTTCAAATGCAGCGCCTGGCCAATGAGAGCCGTCGCTTTCGATTTGTTGAGCGTATAAAAATGTAATCCATCAATGCCATTGGCCAGCAAATCTTCACACTGGTTGATGGCATATTCCACGCCCGCAGCATGCACGGCCATCGGGTCGCTTTCCAAACTTTCCAACTGGAGCAACAACGGATGCGGAATCTTGGCACCGCACATCCCCACAAACCGCTTGATCTGCGCCACGTTATTGATGGGCATAATACCGGCCACAATCGGCACGTCGATGCCCATGCCATGCACGGCGTCGCGCCAACGATAGAACTGGGCATTATCAAAGAAGAGCTGTGTAATGATGAAATGTGCGCCTTCATCGATCTTCTTCTTGAGCATTTCCAGGTCGCGCGTCGGGTTCAGGCTCTGCGGATGATATTCGGGATACCCAGCCACACCGATACAAAATTCGTGGCGATCGCGCACGAACGGCACCAGGTCGGAAGCATAGCAAAATCCGCCTTCGCTTTCGGGAATGGCATTCATGCCCGGTGGCAAATCACCGCGAAGCGCCAACACGTTTTGCACACCGCTTTCCCACAAATTATCGAGCGCCGCGCCCATCTCTTCGCGATTGTGATGCACACAAGTGAGATGCGACATCGCCCGGATGCCGAGCTTATTCTGCACCTCGGCGGTGAGGTCGAGGGTGCTTTGTGTGCCGGTGCCGGTACGTGTGATAGAAACGAAATCGGGCGACAAGGGCCGCAACTCTTCAATCGCCGTGAGGAGAAGGTCGTGCCCCTCTTCCGTTTTAGGCGGGAAAAATTCAAACGACATAGTAGGCCGCCCGGCCTTATAAAGCGCGTCGATGCGCGGGGTGTTCAAGCTGCTCATTATTTTTCAGTGTAACGGTGGTTTTGTTTTACGCCAACAACTTTCTCAGTTTAAACCGTTTGGAATTACAGCGCGTAAGGTTTAACGGCGAGCATAAACCAATATAAGCCCTAATACCAGTAATAGCATGCCAATCAGCCCAAGCACAGCAGTAATCTCGCCCCATTGATAGGGTCTATGGAGAGCGCGATCTAATTGCTTTATCATCAACGACAAGACCACACAGCCAACACCTGAGATACCTACAAACTTAATGACATTTTCATGGACACGCATATCATTGGTGACTCTATGACAATCTACTTAAACGGAATCTCCGAAACTTCCAGTTCTTCATTCTTTTCCAGGAAGTATTTCAGCGACCATTCATCCTGGAATAGCACCACTTTCTGCCCGGCCAAGTCTGTCGCCAGGGCGGCGCTAAAGGGTAAAGAAAGTTCAGGCTCGGAGCCATCGGCTGTCCGATACCACCGCGCCAGGCTGTATGGCGTCGGTTCGAAACGCGATTCCGCGCCGTATTCGCTTTCCAGACGATATTGCACCACTTCAAACTGCAGAGGCCCCACCGCAGCCAGCAACGGAATCTTCTGAAACGAATCGTTCATCTCAAACTGCTGAATTACGCCTTCTTGCAGAAGCTGCTGCAGGCCATCGCGGAAACGCTTATATTTCGCAGTGTTGGGGTTATGCAGATAGGAAAACGTCTCTGGCGGGAAGCGCGGAATTTCGTCGTACAGCACTTGCGGATTTTCCGACAGCGTATCGCCGATGCCAAAGTCATCTTTGCCTACGATACCGATCACGTCTCCGGCATAGGCTTCATCGACCGTATCACGGTCGCGGCCAAACAGCTTTTGCGCATTGGAAAGGCGAACCGGCTTGCCGGTGCGGGAATGATGCACCACCATGTCTCGCTCGAACTTGCCCGATACGATGCGCACGAACGCAATACGGTCGCGATGGCGCGGGTCGAGATTGGCCTGGATTTTGAAGATGAAACCGGAAAATTTCGGATTCTCGGGCGCAATCTCCCCCATACTCGATTCGCGCGGCGTGGGCGGCAGCGACATCTTGAGGAAGTTATCCAGCATAAGCTGCACGCCGAAATTGTTCATCGCACTGCCAAAGAACACCGGTGTGGTTTCTCCGGCGCGCACCGATTCCTCATCGAACTCCGCACCGGCCATTTCCAACAGCTCCAGTTCCTCAAGCGACTGTGCGTAGGTGCTCTCGTGCAAGCTGTTGCGCACGATATCGTCTTCCAACCCGCTCACCGCCACCGGGGCGCGATAGGCACCGTGGCTGGTGCGCTCGAAGAGATGAACTTCTTTCTGTAACCGGTCGTAAACGCCTTTAAAACGATCGCCCGCACCCAGCGGCCAGTTGACAGGATAGGCCTTAATACCCAACACACTTTCAAGCTCATCCAGCAATGTCAGCGGCTCGAGCGAAGGACGGTCGAGCTTATTCATGAAGGTGAAGATCGGCACACCGCGCCGGCGACACACTTCGAACAACTTGCGGGTTTGGGCTTCGATACCCTTACCGGCATCGATCACCATGACCGCTGCATCGACTGCGGTGAGCACACGATAGGTATCTTCCGAGAAATCACGGTGACCGGGAGTATCGAGGAGATTGACGCGGTAACCGTTGTAATCGAACTGCAGCACCGTCGAACTCACCGATATGCCACGCTGCTTTTCCAATTCCATCCAGTCGGAGGTCGTAGCCCTTTGGTTCTTACGTGCCGTCACCGAACCGGCCAATTGTAGCGCGCCTCCATACATGAGGAGCTTTTCCGTCAAAGTTGTCTTACCGGCATCGGGATGCGAAATAATCGCAAAGGTGCGACGCCGCTTAATTTCATTCAGCATATTTTAATTTGTCACCTACAACACGAGCATTGCTTGCAAGCAATCTAACGATAATGAACTGCCTTTACAACTTATCTAATAGAGACAAATACATCCATATTTCCCTCCATATTGATTAGGGTGGGAACTCTCTGGCAATAAGCGCTATTAGCATTAAAAGTATAATCCGAATTGGTTTGCCTAACTTGGCATAAAACAGTTCCTAAAAATGGTAAGAAACCGTTGGGGTTACAATATTGTCATAACTCCTACTATACTTGAGAAGTAGATTTGTTTTACACTGAACATCTCATTCATCAAGTACTTTATAAATTAAAGGGAAAAACTACTATGGACTTGAAGCAAACTATCGCTGAACTCGAAGCACAAGCAGCACGCTACACCGAAGCCGCCAACACCCTGCGCGCCTTGCTGGAAAATGAAGGTGCCGTCGCCCTGCCCGCCACCCGCGCTACAAGAAAGCCCCGTGCTGCAGCCGTTGCAGTTGAAGAAACAGCAGCCCCGGCAGCCAAGCGCCGTGGCCGCAAGAAAGGCAGCAAGCGCGGACCGGTTTCCGAAGAAACCCGCCGCAAAATCGCAGACGCTTTGCGCGCCAAGCACGCCGAGAAGAAAGCATTGAAGGGTTAATTCCTGTTTGCTTAACGAACTATAGAATAAAGGCGCTAACCTCATGAAGGTTAGCGCCTTTATTCTTATCTATAACAACTTGATCACGATTTATACCAATCCCCAATATTATCTTCCGCTACAGTAGGTAGACAGAATACAGGAAACAGGAAGGCAACCAGACTTTGATGGCTATCGCAAGCATCCCACGCCCGTCATCCTCGCGAACGCGGGGATCCAGAACACAGCTTTTTGTTCAGGATAAAACCAAACTGCTTATCTCAAGAATAGGTCTCCTGTTCCCTACATTCTGTTTTCTGGGTCACAGTAGGAGGAGGTTAATTTGCAGGATTGGTATTAAACGATTACAAACCCATTGCTAATTGCACTTACCTTATATCACAACTCAGCACTTCAATTATTTACGGTCTGCTTAGATTTCTCTTACCAATTAAACCACACAACAAAACGGATTTTATCGTCTGTATAGCGATAGTCTTTTTCCAACCGTTGGGCAATATCAAATAATAACGGCCAATCACTATCTACAAGTTCTTGCTCAGAAAAAGATACCTTTTTTATCTCGCTCCACTTTGCATGTGTATAGCCTCCATGACCGATGGGGCCGCCGTGCTTTTTTTCGAGTCTACGAATTAATTTCATTTCTCGTACGACCTCAGCACATGGATGAGATGGTATTCCACGATCTGCAGCTAATGAATCAACAGTGAATTCTCCGCTACTGCACCGCTTTGACAGCCCAAATAACTTTTCTGAAACTGTATCACCCACGTCGATGACGACACCTAAATTAGCAAAACCCATCCAGGCGTACTCATCATCCTGCTCTACACCTTCACATCTTGTAACTTCAATCCATCCCTCTATCCAATATGGCATTTTCTAGATCTCAGACGATCAATTTCGGAGAAATGTTACTCGCTTCCACCCACTCACCGGGAGAGAGCAGTACCGGCAGAGCGTTTTCATCCTGGGCAAATTTCGCCAACTGTTCATCCAACCCGGCGACTGTGTAAACGCTTCCCACCTTGCTGATATCGGCCTCATCGAAATTGGGAACTTGACCGGCAATACTACTTTGCAATGCGCCATTACTTACCTGAAGGTAGGCCAAAGTATTTTCCAGCGACGTGGTGGGAGAGTATTCCGGTTGCCGCACGGCGCGGAGGAAGTTCATCAGTGAAGTGAGATGCGGCACGCCAGGAAACTGATACTCCTGCATCTGCCCATCGTGCGGTTGAAGTTTAGCCCTACCCGTCCAGCCTAAACTGAGGCTCCCTTTTTCACCGGTGCAACGAATGAGAACATCGTCATGTTTATCGGTGGCATGAATGAGCGCCAGGCGCACCGTGGTGCCGGTAGTTGTCTGAGCTTCCAGATAAATGGAGTCGTAGCTCTCGATGGGGCGTGCTTTCTTGAGGCTGCCCCGCACGCGAAGCACGTTCGCTGCATCGCGTTGGGTTTCTCCGGCCAGGAACATCGAAGCCTGCACCACGTGCGACAGTGCGTTGGTAGCCGGGCCGTCGAAAACCGGCTGGCCGTCGATGCGCCACTTGCCGGCCCAGGCGGCGCGCGAGTAATAAGCATCGTCACGCGCCCAACGGATACTGGCCGAAATAGATTCGGGTTTGCCTAACGCACCACGCAATAACTCTCGCTTGGCAAACTGCACCACCGATGCCGTTTGCTGCTGGAAGCCAACCGCACACACTTTGCCCGAAGCCTGGCGCGCCGCCATCAATTGGGCATGTTCTTCTAAAGTCACACAGGGTGGCTTTTCCAGATAAACATGCTTACCGGCTTCAAGCGCCATCAGTCCCTGGGGCGCATGGAGGGAAATAGGGGTGGCAATAAAGACGGCTTCGATATCATCGCGCTCGCACAACTGCTGAGCGTCATCATAAATCGCAATCCCCAGCGCTTTAAGCGCAGCGACAATTTCAGGATTACGCCCGGCAAAAGGATCGGCAATGGCGCGCAATACACACACGCCTGCTTCCTGAAGCGATAGCAACGTATTGAGATGCGACTGCGCATAACCGCCAATGCCCAGCAGACCAACAGAGATAGGAGAATTCATATTTTAAGCACGCGCTTATTCAATTATCGGCAATCTCTTCTTAGCCTTTTCCGGCGTAAACTGCAACCCGGTCGGGGTGGTGGCCAGCCCGCCTTCGCTGGTTTCCTTGTAAATGCGCGGCATCTTACGGCCAATTTCACGCAGTGCGCCCACCACTTCATCGAAGGGAATCACGCTCTCAACCCCACTCAATGCCAGGCTACTCGCGCCAAAGGCATGCAAAGTAAATAAGCCGTTGCGCTTGGTGCAAGGCGCTTCAACATAACCACCAATCGGATCGCAAATCAATCCCAATGTATTCTTGAGTGCAATCGTAGCGGCATGTAAAACCTGTTTGGGCGTGCCGCCATCGAGTTCGCATAAAGCGCCTGCTGCCATGGCGCAGGCGCTGCCTACTTCGGCCTGACAGCCACCCTGCGCGCCGGAGAAACAAGCTCCATAGCCTATGATCTTGCCGATGCCTGCCGCAGTAAAAAGCCCCAACGCCGTTTCTTCATCGCTCGCACCGCGCGCTTCCTGCCAGGTGAGCAAACAAGCCGGGGCAATGCCAGCACTGCCGGCTGTTGGGGTTGCGACAATCTGCCCGAAAGCGGCGTTGGTTTCGAGCACGGCCAAACCATAGGACAGGCTCTTTTCAAAAATTTCGCCCAGAGGACTAACATGAGAAGTTTTAGAGTGCGCCCGCACCTTTTGAGCATCGCCACCGGAAAGGCCACTGCGGCTGCGCTCGTTGATTTCCAGGCCGCGTTCCACCGACGACTTCATGCGGCGGTAGTAGTCGGTCATACGCGCCAGTAGCTCTTCACGCGTTCCTGTGCCAATTTCTACCTCGCCCCGCAGGCAAACTTCGGCAATCGAGCACTCTTCCCGAGCGCAGATTGCCAGAAGTTCTTGTGCGGTGCGATAGGAGTATTCCATGACTTCCTTACTGCCCGGCCGCGCGATACATCTCGGTCATAACGCGGCTCTCGGCGGCGGCTTCTTCTACGCCCACCAATTCAATGACAGCTTCTTTGCCTTCCAACTTATCCCAGAACAGTGCAAAAGCATGCGGCGCGGCTTCGGGCAAAGCGCCCTGCCACTGCCCGCCGTCTGCGCCATCTACAAGCTCGGAGTAATAAAGAATCGTGTCGCCCGAAATCTGGATTTGGCCCTGTGTGCCATGCACTTCGATGGGCGCGCGCAGCTTGGCATCGTCCCACGAGGCTGCCACTTCGGCGATGGCACCCGAAGAAAACTGAATCAGGCCGCTGCCATATTCATCGATATCGCCATAGCGCCCCAACTGAGTTCCGACAAAACCGGCAACCTTCTGCACTTCCCCACACGTGCCGCCCGAAGCCTCGCGGAGCGTCCACAGAATAATATCCAGAGCGTGCGCGCCCAGGTCGGCAAAACCACCGCCACCGGCCTGTTCTTTCTCGGCAATCCAATGCCATTCTGTATCGAAATACCCCTGCAACGCACCGGCATGGCAATTGGTGAAGCGCATACGGGTAATTTTCCCCAGGTTACCCGCCACCACTTCCTGCTTGAGGAATTGAATAGGTGCCTGTCCCCGCAAAAAGAACCCGGTCTGGAATACCACACCGGCTTTCTCGATGGCTTCCTGAATCGCCTGCGTATCTTCGAGGCTGGTCGCCAGCGGCTTCTCGATGAAAAGATGTTTACCGGCTTGGGCTGCGCGAATCGCTAAATCGCGATGGTGCACCGTCTCCGAAGCAATAATCACGCTGGTGATTTCAGCATCATTTAAAATCGTATCGACATCGGCCGCAAAAGTAGCGCCCAGTTCATCTGCCCTCCTTTGTCCCCGCTCTGCATCGTGATCGTAAACGGCTTTCACGCGCACGTCGTCGCGTGTGCTCAACTGTGCGATAAAGCCCGGCGTGTGAATATGTGCGACTCCCAGAAAAGCTGTTGTTTGCACCAGATAAAGTCCTTAAATTAATATTTAAAATCCCGGCAATACCGGAAGATGAACCAGCCGCTTCGTGCCTTTATTGCGGCTCAAGACACTGAGAACATCGTCGTCAAATTTGCCATCTGCTTCCATCACCGTCAAGGCCTCTTCCCCACGCTCATGGCGCGAAGTGCGCGCGGTGGCGATATTCAAATCGACGCACGCACACACCGAAGCCACCCGACCCAGGTAGCCCGAAGTATCCTGATGCCAGAGCACGATGGTTTCGAGTTGCCCGCTGATCTCTACCGGATACTCGTCGATCTGGTTCACCCGAATCGCTCCGCCGCCGATGGACGAAGCAATCACGCGAATTTTATTTTTTTCTCCCTGCAATTCCAACAGGGCCGAATTAGGATGAGCATTTTCTCCAAGATCGATTTCGCCCCACTCGATTTCCAAGTTCTGCGTCTGCGCAATTTGCAGCGCGTCTTTTAATCGCTCGTCATCGGGCGCAAAGCCTAGCACCCCGGCTGCCAGGGCGCGGTCGGTGGCATGTCCTTCACCCGTAGCGGCAAAGCTGCCATGCAAGCCAATGAGCGCGCGCAGTGGCTCTTCTCCCAACAACCGCCGCGCCATGAGTCCCATGCGACAAGCCCCTGCCGTATGCGAGCTGGATGGCCCCACCATCGGCGGCCCGATAATTTCAAAAGCCGAAAGCATGGCTATAGTTTAATCCGTTTACCAATGCGGGCGACGAGCATCGGATAGAATTAACGCTATGGCAAAAATTCTCGATAATAAAACTGTTTTGGTAAGTGGTGCCGGTAGTGGCATTGGCCGTGCTCTGGCCCTCGAATTTGCCCGTCACGGCGGCAAAGTCGCTTGTTTCGGACGTCGCAAAGACCGGCTCGATGAAACCGTAGCATTGATTCAAGCCGAAGGCGGCAGTGGCCTGGCCGTGGCGGCTGACATCACTGTGCAAGACGATGTTAAGGCTGGAATAGACCAGGTGCGCCAGGCCTTTGGCGAGGTCGATTTCCTCTTCAACAACGCCGGTAGCTTCAACTCCATTGCCGGAGTATGGGAAGCCGATCCCAACACATGGTGGCGCGATGTGGAAATCAATCTGCGCGGCACCTTCCTGCTGATTCACGAGGTGCTGCCCGCCATGATTGCGCGCGACTCCGGCATCATTGTCAGCATGAACGGCGGCCGCCCGGTCGGTGGCAGCGGCTATGCCTGCGGCAAAGCCGGGTTAATGGAACTCACCCGCGTTCTCAATGAAGAATTACGTCACGAAAATAGCAATGTACTGGTTTATGCTGCCGGTCCCGGCCTGGTGAAAACCGAAATGACCGCGCTTCAAGCTAATAGCGAAGCCGGGAAAAAATGGATTCCCTCCACGCACGAAAGCTTCGAAAAAGGTAGCCTTCGCGCGCCGGAAGATATTGCTCAAGCTACTATCAAATTGTTGGAAATCGCTAAGCTGGACAACAGCGGGAAGTATTACACCTCAGCGGCTGATTTTAGTGATTTTTAATGAATTAACCACAGATGGACACAGATTAACACAGATGTAGCTTAAAAAGGTCTTGTTCTTCTGTCTGAGGATAGCGAGCAGAAGCATCAGCGCACCTCGATTATCTGTGTGTATCTGTGTTCATCTGTGGTTAATTCAAAGCAACTTTAATCGGGCGACGGCATAATGGCGGCTTGTGGTGTGGGTAAATCTTTTTCATCCCAGGCTACGTAATAGGTATCTCCCAGCCGTCGCCATAATAATCCCAAGCCTTTTAATTTCTCAAGAGAATCTTCCAACGTTACTTTTTTAAGTGTGATAGATACTCTCACATCGCCCTGTAGGATTGATGTGTCTGGAGAGGAGCAAACAACTATCCTGCGATTATAAGCACCATCTAAAAACGACAAGAGTTGGTTCAGTGGCATGTTACGAAATTGCCACTCCGATAAACGCTGTAACCCTTTTATGATTTGCGGCGAGCGCCCATCCTCGGGAAAAAGTGGATAGGAATTTATTTGTGGTACCGATATAGAATCGAATGGTCTTCTAAAAGACGGTTTTTTGCCTGACGATTTCGGCACAGATGGAGCAGGCGTTCCCCATAACCAGGGATTTAACTTTTCCAGTGGAAGAACTTTTGTGACTGCCCCACTTTCTGGTGGTTTGACAGAAAAGCCCGACTCATCCTTAGGTATAGGCACCACAAACGGCTTGTAATCGGAAGCATCTACCGGAGTCGCTGTCGGCTCTTTACCCTTCTCATCGGCATTTGCCACCAGGCACAACGCCAGCACACCGGCTACCATTCCAACACACTTCGTTTTCATAGAGCTCCTCACCGTTAAAACATTTCGCCTTTATTTTACATCACAATCTCAACTAACTTCAAAAACCAAAAGGGCCGGAGAATTAAACATTCTCCAGCCCTTCATCTGTGTAATCTGTGTTAATCTGTGGCTAATTTTAAGACAACCACTTATCCAGGTTAGCCTTCACGAAAGCATCGTCATTCAGATGCGGATAGGCCTGATACATGCGGTCGATTTCTTCGCTCTGGCCGGGCGAAAGAACTTCATGCGGGTTGAGGCAGAAGGTGTTTTGCATGAGGCCCTGGCGGCGCAGCACTTCGTGGATGCCGGGGATGCAACCAGCGAACTGGTGCTTGGGGTCGAAGAAGGCGGCGTTGGTATCGGTTACTTCCACGGTGCGGGTGAGCCAGGAGGTATCGAGCGTGGGCTGGGTGCGGGCGACTTTGATTTCGGCTAACAGTTCGACAGCTTTTTGCGTCCACACAGCCCAGTGGCCGAGCAAGCCGCCAACGATCTGACGCTGCACTTTTTCGCCGTTGCGCTCGAACTGCCAGGTGGTCAGCAGGTCGGTGACGATGGAATCGTCGTTGCCGGTGTAGAGTGCGATGTCGTCGCGGCCCGACTCGACAATGGCGCGCACCACGTCGATGGTCTGATAGCGATTGAAGGGAGCCATTTTGATGGCGACCACGTTTTCAATCTCGGCAAACTCACGCCAGAACTCATAGCTCAGCGCACGGCCGCCAACGCTGGGCTGGAGGTAGAAACCGATGATGGGAATGACCTGCGAGACAGCGCGGCAGTGGGCCACCAATTCTGCATCAGTGGAATCTTTCAAAGCCGCCACTGACAGCAGACCGGCCTGGTAGCCCAGGGAAACGGCCAACTCGGCTTCGGCAGTGGCTTGCGCAGTGTTGCCGCAGATACCGGCGACTTTCACGAAATCGCGTGGGGCAGCGGCCAACTCTTCATCGATAGTTTGGGCAGCCAGTTCCAAAACCGGCTTGAACAAGGCATGCTGGGGTTCACGAATTTCAAACTGCGTCGAATGCACGCCTACGGCAAGTCCGCCACTCCCGGCGGCAACGTAATAGCGGGTAAGAGCCCGTTGATGCTTTTCGTCGAACTGACGATTCGAATCCAGCGCCAACGGCTGCGCCGGGATAACCTGACCTTCCAGAAAATGTTCGCGGAGATTATTCATTGCAGGAAGCTATTTTACAACGTCTGCGCAAACGGCACAGGTAAACCGGTTAAATTTCTCTTGTAAAGGTTTTTGAAATAAAATGTCGTGGAGAGCGCCAAAATTTTTGTGGGTCGTTTTTCACAAAGCATTAAACTCATTTCATAACCGCCTAACTCAATGAGTACACACACCAAACCTGAAAAACCACTAACCATCATCGACGTTGCCCGCATTTTGGGCGTCTCAAAATCCACCGTATCAGCCGCCTTCACCGGCAACGGCAATATCTCCCGCGAACGCCAGGAGTCGGTGCGCCAAGCCGCTCTGGCGCTTGGCTATCAGCCCAACCCCCATGCCCAGGGCCTGATTCGAGGGCATCGCAACGATACCGTTGCGCTCTTTGCCCGCGTGCTCGATACGGGTGCTGCATCCCACAAACTGCGGGAGTTGCAACGTCTGCTTTTCGAACGTGGCTATATGGCTCCCATCTACGCCTTTTCTTCGGGTTTACAAACCGACCCGGCAGCACAACGCGCCATGTTGCAATCGCTGCGCGAGATGCGTCCGCGCGCCATCGCCTGCAACGTGACGGATCTCGATCCGTTAGCGATTAAAGAATTACACCGTTTCCAGGAAGAAGGCGGCGTCATCGTTGCCTACGATTATGCTCTTCCGCTCGAATGCGATCAGGTGCATTTCGACCGGGAACATAATACCTATACGGCGATGCGCCACTTGCTGGAATTAGGGCATCGCGATATTGGCTTTGCATTGGGCATTTCTCACCACAGCAACCAGCCCCGCATGAAAGGCTTGCTGCGCGCACTGGAAGAGTTCGATACTCCGCTCCAAAAACAGTGGTTGAAATACTCTCCCACTGGCCAGGGCGAACTATTAGGGCCTCAGTTAGCTGAGTTTTTCCTTGCCCAAAAGAAACGCCCCACCGCCATGTGTATCGTCAACGATTACATCTCTTCGGGCTTTGTTTTCAGCGTGCAACGCCAGGGCATTCGTGTCCCCGACGACCTGAGCATAGTCAGCCACGACGACCTGCCCATTGCGCGTATCGGTGCTCCCCTGCCCTTAACGACGGTGAGTCAGCCGGTAGACGAGATTGCAAAACATGTCGCCCGCTTGCTAACGGAACGCCTTGAAGGCGCCTACAGCGGCCCACCGCGCAGTATCGAGGTTCGCGGTGAACTTAAACTTCGCGAGACCACAGCCCCTCTCCATTCATCTTGAAACATCTTTACCTCTTGCATTTTAATTTCAATTTAAATAAAATGTGGAACGTTCCACAAAACAGCACGTCTTAGATTGGAACACCGAAAATTTATTCCCTGTTGAGAGGAGTGAGAGGACCATGAAAAAGAGAGGATTTACCCTCATAGAGTTGCTTGTCGTAATTGCGATTATCGCGATACTCGCTGCGATTCTCTTCCCGGTTTTTGCTCGCGCACGCGAAAACGCCCGGCGCACCAGTTGTATGAGCAATCTCAAACAAATTGGTTTGGGTGTCATGCAATACGTGCAGGATTTCGACGAGAAATATCCTCCCGGCCTTCGCTCCACTGCCGAGGCTCCGCCTAACGGCGTTTCCTGGTCGGGCAATCCCAGCACAGTGTGGTACTGGCAGCAGACAATCTTCCCCTACGTCAAGAGCAATCAACTTTTCGTCTGCCCTTCTTCAAAATACAGCACGACTGTTCCCAACAACGGCCACTATGGTGCGAACTGGGTAGTTCTGACCTATGCCCCTACCGCCACTAACCCCGTAGTTGCTATGGCTTCTGTCATCGCACCAGCCTCTACCTATCTGGTGATGGATGCCGGCACTTCCCTGCTGCAACCCAAGCCTAATAGCAGCACCATCGTTTCCCCCAGCAGCGTTACTCAACCAGCTGCTTATGCCTGGTATTTACCAGGCTCCAAAAAATACGTCGAAGCCAACGGCGGCACCTCTCCCACCCTTTCCTCGCCCTTCAACACCGATTACGATAGCGAAGGCCGCCATTTCGATGGCCTGAGCGTTGCTTACGCCGATGGTCACGTAAAATGGCAAAAGGTCAGCACTGTCTTCAATGAAGCTGTGAAATACGACAAAACCACCCATGTCGCCAGCGCCTGGGACCCCTACGCCAACAACTGAGAAAGCCTTTTGTCACACTCTCCTGTTACGCGCCAGAGACTCTCCTCTCTGGCGCGTATTTAACATCTGCTTTCAACTCGCATTATGATGCTCTTAAAACGCACTCTATCACTCTTTACCGTTGCTCTGGCTTTGCTCTCTTGTGCCAATGCACAACAAGTCTTACCCGAAGCACGTTACGGCCAAAACCTGGCAACCAACTCCGGCTTTGAAGACGGAACAAAATCGTGGGCGATGAAAGCTGGCACTGCACGTGTTGTAGACGATGTCGCCCGGAGCGGGAAACACTCTCTCTATTACGAAAACAGCGACCCCGAGCGTTACGAACTGTTCAGCCAGAACATCGCCGTGCAGCCGGGCCAGAACCTGGTGTTTAGCGCCTGGGTCAAATCCGAGGCACTTACAGCGATCAATGCCGTTGCAGGAGCAAGCATTTATCTGCAAAGCTATGTCGATGGCCGCTATGCCGGAGGTATGTTCCCCACCGGTGTTGCAGGCGATGGTGATTGGCGGCAAATTCGCGCCGTCTATACCGTTCCGCCCGAAGCGCAGCGTGTTTCTTTGGGCCTGCGTTTCCTGAAGGGCACCGTCGGTAAAGCATGGTTCGATGACATTGAAGTGCGGGTAGAAATTCCGCCGCTGCTGGAATCGTTTCTTGTTCAACCGGCCTATCGTGGGCTGGTGCAGCATGGTGACCGTGCGCCGTGGAAAGTATTGGTTCGCCAACATCCCGAAGCTGGTAATTCCCCGGCACTCACGGCTACTTTCCGGTTACTCGATTCGCAGGCAAAATTACTGCATGAACAGCGTTATCCGCTGCAACCCAAAGCAGAAGACCGAGTATTAAACTTCACTCCACCCACACTGGCACCGGGAAAATACCAGCTTCAGTTGCAATATCGTTTGCCTGGCGGTGAACTTTATTTAGCCAGAGAACAACAAATCCAGGTCGTCGAAAAGTTACCCGCTACGCGTATCGACGAGCAAGGCTTTACTGTAAAAAATGGCGAGCGCATTTTTCCGCTCGGCCTCTATTTAGGCCCGACACAAGACGAACACCTGGCACGTATCGCCAAAGCCGGTTTCAATACTATCTTGAGCTATTCTTACGGCCAGGGCAAAGACCCGGTGGATTTTCTCGACCGGTCGCATAAGCACAATTTGCAAGTCATCTATTCCGTCAAGGATTTCTATACCGGATTAAAAGCTGCTCCCAAAGAAGGCGTCCCACTTACCCGAGCCGGGGAATACGTCGACCTTCTCAAACAGCACCCCGCTCTCTTAGCCTGGTACACCAACGATGAGTTGAACCCCGAGTGGATACCGCAAATCGAAGAAATGCAGCGTATGATTGCCGAGCGCGACCCCAACCATCCCACATTCCAGGTACTCTATCAGGTAGGGCAACTCGAAAAGTATTACGATGCCGCCGATATTATCTCGACTGATCCATACCCTGTGGGGAAGGAAAACCTCACCCAGACCGGCATCTACACCCGCCGCACCTTGGAAGCCGCTCACGGCGCGCGCGGCGCGTGGGTTGTTCCGCAAATCATGGACTGGGCCGTCTATACGCCGGGCCGCGAGCCTAAGCCGCCCACGCTCGATGAAATGCGCAACCAGAGCTACCAGGCGCTCATCAACGGAGCAACAGGCTTGATTTACTATGCCTACCAGGATTTATTCCAGGAAAAATATCCACGCGGCCCGCTCAACCAGGAGGCTTTCGATCGGCGCTGGCCCGATGTCGTGGCGATGACGCAGGAACTCAAGCCGCTGTTGCCCGCAATTTTGCACGGCAAACCCGTTGCCCTCAAGAAACCTGTCGCTTCAAAAATCGAAGCCTCGGCTATTGAATATCAAGACGAATTGCTTGTGCTACTGGCCAATCCTTATTACGAAAAGCAAAGCGTAACTCTTGAACTCCCCCAAGGCTGGCAATCGGCCGAAGCGAAGCAGGAGCAAATCGTAGGCGTTCAAAACGGCACCCATATTACCCTGACCGTTAATTCCATCGGCAGCGGTGTTTACCGGTTTCGTAAACCATAAGCACTACGCCACAAACCCCATATTGGATATAAACTACTGCGAGCCTTCACTTAGAGGCTCGCATCTGTTTTTTATCAAAAAGAATACCTATCCAATGAACACTCTCCCTAACTGCCCCGAATGTAATTCTGAATATACCTACGAAGACGGCGCCCTGTACATGTGCCCCGAATGCGCCCACGAATGGCCCATCGAAGCCGCCCCGGAACCGGAAGAAGCAGGGCTCATCGTCAAGGATTCCAACGGCAACTTACTCCAGGACGGCGACAGCATCACCGTGATTAAAGACCTCAAGGTGAAAGGCACGCCGCAGGGCATCAAGATGGGAACCCGCGTCAAGAATATCCGCCTGGTGGAAGGCGACCACAATATCGACTGCAACGTGCCCGGTATCGGCGCCATGAAGTTGAAGTCGGAATTCGTCAAGAAAATCTAATCCGCATCGACGAGGCGCTGTCCTACCTTCACGGTGACGGAATGATTTTTTTCGTCCTCAAAAAATCAAGCGTCGCCCGCCACCACGGAGCGTTCTCATCGAACGGCTGTTGGGCAAATGGCGGGTGGTTACGGGCGGTCGGAGCTTCCGGAGAGCCGACATAAACGTAATCGCCCGGGGCACCGCCTCCCCACAATACGAAGCCGTCGGCACCGGCATCGGAGAGGGTTTCCAGCACCATCGTCCAGGTTTCGTAGTCCATGTATTTATAGCCATATAGCTGCGAGGACGGCGTGGTGCCCGGTTTGCCGCTATCGACTTGAAACCCGTATTGCGGCCAGATGTAAGGAACGATCTTATGCTTGGGCTCCGGCAGTCCTTTAGCCACCCGATAGGCTTCAATGATGCGTTTGGCTTCGATAATCTGGTTCGTGACGGAAGTTTTCCACGACGCCAACCTGGTTTTGGCCGGGCCGGTGCGGGCATCGAGAACCCGGACGTAAAGTGTGGGATGAAACTCGCTGACCACGTCCAACATCGACCGGGTAATCGCCGCGTCGCCTAAAGTCCGGATGGTGTGTTCTTCCAGGTAGGCGTCGTTGGCCGCCTGTAAATGCCGGCCGTTGACGTGGTGTCCCGGTTGCCACGGAAACCCGTTCAAATAACCATAGAAATCCGCCGCTGGCGGAAAGCCGTAAACCGCGACTTTCTTGCCGGTCGCTTCGACCGTCCGGTAGGCGGCTTGTGTCAACCGCTTGATATTCGCCCGGTGCCACCCTCCATCGGGGTGGTAACGGTTGGCAACTATCGACGGCTTGGCCGGGTCCCAGAACAGCGTGCCCGGAGCATTGTACACTCCACCGGCCGGGTGCCCGGTTGGCGATTTATCGACACCCACCCACGGGGTTTGCAGATATATCTCGATATCCATGCCGACCATACCGCGATCATCAGGTTGACTATTGGCGTTATCGCGCACATCCGCAAACCATCGCACCGCAGGCTCTGTGGGATCGTTATTAATGCGATGTACCCGCCCGCCGGGTTTACCGTGGCCGAAATAAGTTTGCTCGTAAACGATCGGCATCCGCAGCAGCTTGCCTTCTTCAATCGCGTCCGCAACCGTTGGAGCTTGCCACAATCCCGCGTAGGTCGTTATCCACTTATCAGGCTTAGCCTCCAGCGATTGCGCGCGACTTGCGACGGAGTTAACCGGCAACACTCCCACTCCTATCGACAAGATCGATGTTAATAGCACGGCTCGACATACGGCCTTTCGTTGGCAGGTAAACATTTCAGGCTCCTTGTCTATTTGCTGTCATTGCAGTTTTGTATACGCAGTCGCTTCAATTATATCGCCCTGAATCGTTATCCATGCCATTTAGCGAAAAATTTCGATTTAAAAATAACCAATTCAAAAGCAAGAAACGGAGTGCGGCGATACCAAAGAAGCCTCATACTCTCTTTTAAGAGGCAGGCATCATGACCAGACAGCTCACCCCCACCCAACAAGACCCACGCTGGCAGGCAGTCGCCACGCGCGACCGTTCGCAGGACGGCCGGTTCGTCTACTCCGTGCAATCGACCGGTGTTTACTGCCGCCCGTCCTGCTCTGCCCGTTTAGCCAAACCGGAAAACGTTCGCTTTCACGCCACCAGCGAAGAAGCCGAGCAAGCGGGTTTTCGGCCCTGCAAACGTTGCAAACCGAACCAGCCTGCATTGCATCAACAGCACGCCGCTAAAATTGCGGAAATTTGCCGCCGGATCGAAACAGCCGATACGCTGCCTAATCTTGGAGAACTGGCACAACATGCCGGGCTGAGCCCGCATCACTTCCACCGCATCTTCAAAGCGATTACCGGTGTCACCCCCAGGACTTATGCCCAGGCCCACCGCACCCGGCGCGCGCAAGCGGCATTGTCGCAGGAGAACGCCTCCATCACCGATGCGATCTACGAAGCCGGTTTTCATTCCAGTGGCCGCTTTTACGAAAATGCCGGAGAAATGCTGGGCATGACGCCCACCGCCTATCGCGGGGGCGGTGTGAATACCAAAATCTATTTCGCCATCGCCCAGTGCTCGCTCGGCTCGATTTTGGTGGCGCAGAGTGAAAAAGGCATCTGCGCCATTTTCCTGGGCGATGAACCCGAACCGCTGCTGCGCGACTTACAAGACCGTTTCCCTCGAGCCGAGCTCATCGGTGGTGATGCCGCCTTTGAAAAAACCGTGGCCCAGGTTATCGGCTTGGTGGAGACCCCGTCGCAAAACTTCGCTCTCCCGCTCGATATTCGCGGCACCGCTTTTCAACAGCGCGTGTGGCAGGCGCTGCGTGAAATTCCCGTCGGGACAACCTGCTCCTATCACGAAATCGCCGAGCGTATCGGCGCACCCAAAGCCGTGCGCGCCGTAGCGGGAGCTTGCGCCGCTAACAAAATCGCGGTGGCGATACCCTGCCACCGCGTAGTGCGCAGCGACGGCAACCTTTCCGGCTATCGCTGGGGCATCGAGCGCAAACGCAAGCTATTGCATCGCGAAACCGAACAGCTTTAAGAGGTTGGCGGCCGGCTTCTCAGCGCCTCGTTATTCACTAACTTTGCGGTCATGTTGGTGATAGTAATGCCCAGAATGGTCAAGAGGCCACCGAGCACGATCACGACGTCGGGAATTTCGCCCAGCCACAACCAGGCGATGGCGATAGCCAGCAACGGCATGACGTAAAGAAAACTGGCGGTTTGCGAAGCGGGAAGGCGCGACAGAACATAGGCCCAGGTCAGGTAGGTTAATGCGGTGGGGAAAACTCCCAGATAGATACCCGAGACAATGACGTCCTTCGGAGCGTGTTGCAACTTAAAGAGCAAACCTGGTGAGAACAACAACAAAAGAAACGTCCCTGCAAAAATAATAGCGGCCGCCACCTGGAGAGCATCGTATTTTTTCAACATGTTTTTATTGAGCACCAGGCCTATCGCACTCGCGCTGGCCGAAAGCATAATCAATAAAGCGCCTTTGTTGAGCCGCCATCCATTACTTTCGGCCAGAGTGATAACCAGCATACCCGCCAAGCACAGCATCACCCCGAACCAGCCCAGCCAGGTCATTTTCTCTTTTAAAATGATCGTCGCCAGCAGCATGGCGAACAACGGCGTCAGGTTGAATAAAAAACTGGCCGTCCCCGATTCCACCGTCTGCTGGCCTGCATAAAGCCCCAGGTGTGTCAGTACCACACCGAAAAAACCGAGGACGAGAAATTGAGGAATGTCGCGCCAGGCCGGAAGCGGTATGCGCGCCACGGCGCAGATAACGGCCATGGTGACGCTGGCGACAATAAAGCGAAAGAGTGCCAGATGGCCCGGTAAAAAACCGCCGTCGTGCAAACAAACGTGAATGGCCGCATAGGCAGACGACCAGGTAAAAAGCGTGAAAACTAAAGCTGTAACGAGTTTGAGGTTGAAGCGTGACTCAGACATGAGACTGCGAAGCTGTTCTCCCTGCGATTTTACTGTCAATACCGGCTTTCATGGCCAACAAATTTCTTCGCATCGATGAATTGAGGCCCGGTAAAAAGCTACCGGGGCCATTGCGATAATATACGCTGGCCCTCTTGGTTTCATATCCACCTTCGCCCAGCAGTTCATCCGTCGGCAAATAACCGGCGGTATGATGGGTGTAGCCGACCGCGACCAGACGATATTCGGGTAAAGCGGCTTGCAACACCTCAAACCATTCGGAGAGCGGCTCCCAACTCAAATAAACCAGGGCATAACGGGGTGCCAACTGCACCATCCCCAGTGGAATGGATTGCGTAGGGAAAGGAGGAATCGAATTTTCTTCGTAGCGGCTCAACCAGTATTTCGCCACGATGCGCTCTATCTCAATCGGCGATTCCAGCATCTCCTGCCAGAACTCGCACGGAGACGCAGGCTCTTGACGGGCCAGGAACCAGCCGCGCTCTGCCGCCAATTGCAACGCTAACTCTTCGCCCGGAGTGTCTAACGCCCGCACAATGTCACGGGCTATTTGCCCCCCTACCTCGACGACTTCCTCAGGCCGCGCTGGCCGGAACTTCTTGTTTTCAAAATCAGCAAGAATACGGGGCCGGATATTTCCCGCCAGCCCCTGCAAGAATTGGCAATGTACGTCTTTTCCCAAAGTCTCCTGCAAAGCGTTGCGGCACTCACCCGGCCAATCCGGCGAAATGCCGGTCCAGGCATAAGAATAGACCATCACCGGGTGACAGGCGTGGGAAAACAAAAGGCAGCGGCCATCGCTATTCAAAGCCTGAATAGCGAGCACCCAGAGATGACGATGATAGCAGCCCTCTTCGTTGGGCCCCATGAGAAAATCTTCATCGGCAGGCAAACGGCGGTTGATGCCGATATTGCTTTGCCCATCGTGCCAGGCCACCCGCACCGGCTGCAAGCTTTCCAACGCCTGCAACGTGGCCCGGATCACTTTAAAGTGCAACTCCTGAATATAGGTTTGCAACTCCTCCGGCCCGCGCACCAACGTCGCATAATGCTCGATCGCCATCATAGGCCCGCTATGCGTATGCGAACAGTTGATAACGACCGCCTCAGGCGTGGTTCCTACGGTATGGGCAATGTCGCGCACCAGCATTTCGCTGAGGTTGACCGACATATCGCAGAGGTCCAGGGAGAGAAAAACGAGACGCTCGCCGGATTGATCTTCCAGAATGGTGACACCGGCTTGCAAAGGTGCAAGTATCTCCGTGCCGTTACCGGTCAGGCTCGGCTCGCGCCCGCCCATCGGCAAACCTAGAAAGGGAGTAATATCGCAGGACGCCCAGCCTGCCTTGGTGTGCTGATTCATCGGTTGCACTCGGTTCTCAATTATTTTACCCCAAATATGCCGCTCCATACCCGGCCAAGATTGCATACCATACCTATTTCACCACAGAGATTAATTTAAACTCTCCAGGTGGAACCGTCAGGGAAATCTTCCCGTTCTGGAACGATACCGGTTTTCCATCTACTTGAACAGAGTTCACGACCGGAAAAGGAAGAACTAACTCCGTTTTCCCATTTGGATCGTTCTTATAATTTCCAACCAGGATTAGAGCCTCATTCTTTGAAGCAAAAGCCGTGTAATGTAAATTTGGATTATCACCCTGATAGGAAACTGGCCTGCCATTTAATAATAATCTTTCGTACAGCGACAACCTGGATAAAGCTTTGGCATGATAATAAAAATCTTCCGCATCGAAATCGCCGAACCAATAATACGTTATTCCGCGAGAGCCGTTTAAAAGAGATTCCAATACCATTGCCTCCATGAGCTTCGGGGCGAATTCTCCATACGTTCCTGCCGATAACCAGGGAATAATATCGCGCTTGCGCATGTTTTTATAGTTGTCATTAATCCGGTCGGCAACCATCAAAGCACGACCCTGCACATAAAGAGAAGGTTGGGCTAAATCAATGATACCGGGATATATTTTCTCGAATTGAAAAATACTGTTGTAGATTTTGTTCTGATGATCGGAATTATATAATCCAACCGCCATTCGCCTGGCAGGCACCGCTTCGCGCATTGCGGTTACCAACTGGCGCAGCACATCGCTGCCAATGTCGGTGACAAAATCATCCCACTTCTTCCCACTTTCCTTCCAGGCATTGATGACGCGCGGGTCTTTTTTCGATTCCATTACATGAGGCGTCCACCATTCGATGTCGAAATATACGTGATCGGGTTGGACTAATGCGGCCCACTCGGCAACACGCTTTATTTCGTTTTGAAAATATTTACCACGATATAAAATGTTCATGTGCCGGCCACGACGGCCGTCAATCCGTGTCAATATTTCATCTGCCTCGACTTCATCGATTTTCCCGGCTTTTTGATCGTCTAAAAACGTATTCCACATGACGTGAAACGGTGATTCGTTATAGACGATCTTGTAGCCCGCATCGCGGGCCTGCTGCAAGAAATTTAATTTCTGTTGCGTGGCTTTATTCCAATTTCCCGAACGCTCCTTTGCAAAATAGCGTGGAAAACTGGACACATAGTTAAAGCCCAACCGGCGAAAATCGCGCAAGAAGTTCGGCCAATCGATTTGCTCGCTCTCATTCATCCAGGCCAGGCTAACGTCCAGTCCGGCAAGAGGGGAAACTGTGGGAATCGCCACTAACTGTAGCGGAAAATCAACACTATGGGACTCCCTCCCCTGAACAATTCCGGTTAGCTTCCCAACGGCATTTTCAGCGATAGAACTTCCGGCTTCTTTTTCGATCCAGAGCGGCCCGATACTGCCAAAACGATTATAACCATCATACTTAAATTCATAAGCTACCGTCTGCGGATTCGGGGCATCTATCTCCGTAAATACCGGTTGCGATTGAGGCAATACCCGCAAGCCTTTGGGTAACTCCAGCCGAAAACCTATTTTCTCCTTTTTAGGATTCACTCCGCTATTATCCTCGACAGTCAACCAGTTCGGTGTCGCGATATTCGATGTAATCGTCATCGGTGTGTGGCGCGGTGCCACGACAAGGCCATCCGTATAAACACGCACCTGCGGATACGAATCCAAACTTCTCACAACAGTATCCTCACCGGCCTTTAATATCGATATCTGATCGACAAACAAGCCCGCCTGAGGCCTTATTCGCAGGGCAATATAACGCGCCCGCACCGTTTCACGACAAACGAAGGGAGCCATATAAGCTTTCCCCTCTTCCGGCATGTAATAAGCAGTCTTAAAATCAGCTTGTTCCGCTTCAGCCGGATTAAGTTTGACCATGCTTTGCAATACCGAAAAATACCGATTATCGTTTCCGGCTAAAAACTCTATCGAAGAAGGAAATATCAACGAACCTTGCTCGGCACCTCCCAAAACGCGAATCGCTATTTGCTGTACGGGTTGTTCCTTTCCTAAATCGACCACCATTGTAATCCCGTTGGTCGTTCCCACTCCTAAATACCAACCAACAGCGTCTTTGTTAAACCAGATGCGGTCATCTGTCCGTGCCGATAACATACCGTCGGTCAAATCGTAAGGATCATTTTCATCCGTTGTCAGCTCGTAATTCGGTGGTGCGGAAAAAAATACCTTTTTTCCACGAGCCAATTCTTCACCCTTTGTCAATTGCTGCCACTGCGCACGTACTGACAGGGCTTGTTCGCCAATTTCATGTTGCCAGTCTTTAGTTTGAGCCGGTGAAATTGTCATGGAAGTCGTTATAAAAGTGCTCGCGATTGCCAAAGCGAAAAAGTAGATTCTTGTTGATTTCATTGTTTGCCCGTATGGTGTAGTTTTTTCCATCGTAAACCGTATGTAAAAGCCCCTTCAACCAAGGCTTATTGCTTAATGCGTATCCATAAATTACCCGGCACTCGTTGTGCGAGATTGTTACCCGTCACCCCAATGTAGGTTTGCTCAGGACGCATCCACTTCATATGCCCATCGGCAAAAAGGTAGTTCCAGCCCCCCATATGAATGGGGTTCCCCGGACGAGATTTATCCTGCACGCCAGGCCCACCGGCACCACCAGGGCCTTCGACCTGGGAATTGCTATATTCACCAAAAAGATTATTCACATAAAGCGGGCTTGTTGAATTCACTCCCGATGACGAAGGGTTCTCGACCAATAAAATCGTCCTGGCGGGTTCAGGCACGCTCGCCAACTTCACACCATAAAAAACGACCGCGCCGGGAGCGCCGGGTAATGGCGTCGCTACGGCACCGAACAAGAATGTCGGCGTGCTGTCCGGCCCATAATTTCCCATATAAGGAACCGAATAGCTGCGCCGTAAATTGTCGGCTGCATCGCTGGGACAATGAAAGATCATCGGCGACAACCCGCTTTCCACTTTGACACCGGCATAAGGAGCAATATTTTTGTCCCAACTCCCCGGCCTAACCGTGCCGCTATTGGCCGCATTAAGAGGAAGCTGCTCATCGTAATCCTGCGTATATTGCATAAAAGCCAGCCCGAGCTGTTTCATGTTACTCATGCACGATGCACGCCTGGCATTCTCCCGAGCCTTGGCAAACACCGGAAACAGAATTGCCGCAAGGATTGATATTATTGCTATTACGACAAGCAGCTCTATCAATGTAAATCCCTTCCTGTCCCAAAACGTCTTAGCCTGGTTTCTCTTTATCATTTCAATCGCTCCTTGGAAACTTTCTCCTTACAATAGTTGTACCCCGATTTTTCTTCCCAAAAACCGCTATATCGGGTCACTCATTGCGAATACGGACACTTTTATCGATTCGTCGTGCGATATTGTCCCGGAGTCTGTAGCGTATAGCGCTTAAATACATGATGGAAGTGGGAAGGGCTTTTAAAACCCAGAAACCCGGAGATAGCGTCTATTGTCCAATCAGAGTGGAGTAAAAGCATTTTTGCTTCGGTAATGCGATAGTCATTCAAAAATTGGACAAATGACTTTCCGGTCTCCCGCCGTACCCGCCTGATGAGCAACGTGCGCGAAAGATGCAGGCCACGTGCCACACTTTCCAGTGTGAGCTGATCGTTGATGTGGGACTGAATGTAATTGGTCAGTTCGTTAATAAAATCGCCTTGCTCAAGTTGCGGGGATGCTGGACGCCCAACCGGCCCGGGATTGACATAACGTTTGTCTTCGGTTTCGCGTTGAAGAATTGTCCAAAACGCGTTCAACAGATTGCTGCCTATACCTTGCGCATTTTTATTGCCGGCTAACAACTCTTCCATCAAATAAAGAAAGATACCGGTCAGGTGCTCATTCTTGAAAAGATAATTTTCCAGCATTGTAATTTTGCGCTGTATGTTATCGGAATAATGCAATACACACTGAATGGCATAGGGATGCAAAACCACCTGAAGCACCGTACAGGAAGAATGTTCTGCATGAAAAAACGACGTTCTACCGCCTGGCTGTGGTGTCCCTGGCTCAATAATCAAATAATACCCTTTCGGGCATAGAACCCGTTGATGCCCGATTTGAATATCCGCGCTCCCTTCAAGGACAACAAGCATGTTATAATTCACAAGTTCATCGAGCCCGGCTTCCGGCCATCTTGCAAGATGATTACGAATATTCCCATAAAAACGCCTATTCTTTACGATGACTTTCTTTCCCCGAATTTTATGCGGCACCAGAGTCACCCCTTCGGGCACGTGATTGCGATTCATCTTTAAACGCGCCAGGATGAACCGCTGTTTTTTCATATTTTCCGACCAAGGTAAGAGCTGATTCCGTAAATACTTATCGAGTAACGTCATTGTTACCCCCTGGAATGAATTTCACCATTCTCTACCGGATACTTATTTTCAGGCAGGTATGAGAAAGGCCACGGGAAACGAATTTACCATGTATGGTGTGTAATGGTGCAATCAGTCAGAGTTCTACCCTTTGCCCTCGACTCGTAAGCGGGAAATGCGAACACCCCTCTCCCATAATGGGAGAGGGGTGTGACAAAGGCAAAGATTCGCTTTGAGTTCTTAAGGAATATCCGATTTTGAAACAGGCCTCACTCCACCCGTTCCAAAATCGCGATACCACCTTCCGGCACGGTCACAGAAACCGATTTTTGCACCGTGTCGTAGGCTTGGGTCGTCGTCAACTTGCCTTCGCCATCATATAGATAAAGCTTCGCTTTGAACGGCTGCTCCCAGCCGAAGCTACCCGACCGGCTTGTGATGATGCGTTCCTTGCTTTTGACCCAGCCCTCATGCAACTCGACCGGTGTAAAAGGATAGGTCTTGGCGATAACCGTGCTGTTATAGTCCAGGTGGGTGCGCGCATAAATTGTGCCCAGGTTGGCACGACGGCGCAAATCGTTGACGGTCGGGTTACCTGGGCCGTAGGCTAACGGTGCGTTTAAATGCGTGCGGTAATTTTGTGTAATATCCCACTGGGTTTCCACAAAAGAAGGACTGCGTAAACGACGTTTGGTTGTCGCTGCCCCGTTAAAGAGAACAAAACCGCCTTTCTTCTCCACTTTTTCTACGGCCGCATCCATAAAATCATCACAGAGCAAGGTTAGAAAGGCGCATTTTTGCTGGATCAAACCGGTTTGTGGATCGATCTTCGCCGAATGACCATCCCAGGCATTATAGGTCAGGAAAGATTCCAGACGATCTCCCTCGTCCACAGTGACGCCGGGGCCATTGCTTTCATCCCAGTAAATCCAATCGAGCTTGAGTTCGTCGAGATAGAAATCCAATATTTTGAGATAGGCCTCACCATAACTGTTTTTCAGGGTTGGATACGCCGTCTGGTAGCGAAAGAAATCAGTTGCACTGTAGACCGAAGCGCTGCGCGCTCCCCTGGCATTTGTCACCCAGCTATCTTCAAAGCGCTTATCGTCTGCTTTTTCGGGACTGATAAAGAACGAGTGAGAGTAGAGTGAAACTTTAATCTCGGGATTAACGGCTTTCAATTTGGCAATCGCCTGTTTGAGCAGTTCAATCTCCGGTTTAAAAATTGGTTCGTGAACACCTGTGCCAAAAGCGACTACTTTCTGGTTATTCCAATCGGGCTGATTTTCCGGGGTGCGCAATTCCCAGAAGCAGATATAACGCGCGTCATGCGTTGCAACCAACTTTCTAACCTGTTCCAACGGCATCCCGGCAATGCTACGATAATTGGCAAAATAAACCGGCCCCTTTAAAGTCGCATTGGCGTTCCAATCGTTACGCACCCGATTAATCATGTCGAAGTAATCTGGCGACGGCAGCGTATAGAGAGACCATTCCATCGTGTAATTCGCATTGGGGCCGAGAGCAAACATCGGGTTGCGAATGCCACTCTTGCGCTGCCCGGCGTCGAAATAAAAGACAGCCTGATTGCGCTGCACATCATCTTCGGCAATCATGGTGAGCGATGAATTGTTCAAGGGAAAGAAAAGCGTAGGGTTTTCCCGGCTCTGCACCTCATTGACGCCCTGCCCCCGGCTGCCGCCGATGCGGCAATAATCAATGGAGGGATGCTGCGCCAAATCCAGGGCATTGGAAAAGATAATGCCCACATCGTCTTTGGTGGGATTATGCCAGGTATCACGGACGGAGATGCGGCCATCCACCTGGTTGATTTCCCTCACCAGACGATAATAGGCACCCTGCGCCTCTACTGTCCACTTCGTTGCCGAGTGTCGTGTCACACGGGGTTTCCATGCCTGTTCATGCGACGCACCTCCCAACTGGTTTTGCCCGCCGTGAGGCACGGAAAAAGTCGAGAGCACGCGCAACGGTTTTCCTTCGACCTGCAATTCCAGCGCACCATCGGCAGCAACCTTAAAATCAGGCTTCGTATCGATCCGGGGACGGGGAGAATGCACGGTATTGCCTGTTGCCGGAGGAGCCGTTAAAAGCTCTACGGATGCAATGATATTACTGGCTTCGGGTGTTATCGGAATATAACTACTCAATTCCAACTCGTTGCCACCATGCGCGCGTAGCAAATCACTAATATCCAGCACATAAGAATAAGGTTGAGCGACATCGGCTCCATAACGCCGAAAATCGGTCTGAAAGTCGGGGGAAAATATCGTCAGCCATATGCCATCGCCCCGGTTCCAGAAAACCTGCTCGCCCGTTGCCCGGCTAAAAGCCAGTGGCTTATTCAACAACCGTGGTTCGTAGCGATTCTTGGAAGCATCGAGTGGCTGGCCGTTGAATGCCATGTGCAAATACGGCGCATATCCTCCCAACCGCGCCGCCTCGCGGCGCACGGTGACTCGCAACAAGCGCGTTTCACTGCCGTCTAATTGTGGCAATTCCACTTTTTGTGTCTGGCCCGGCTTGATAACCAACTCCGATGCAAGTTGCCGGCTATTCGTAATATTAAGGCCAGCCACAGCTTCAGGAGCCGCCTGGGTAAATCCGACGCCATCGAAACGAATATCGCGCGGCTTTGCCGAATCGTATTCGCTGCCTTTCATGTAGATGAAACGAAAGCGAACCTGATGCACCGCTGAGGGATTGAATTCGTCTGCCTGCGCTCCCTGCCAACCGGCTTCTTTAAATTTACCTTTTGCCGCATAGGGCACTTCGAGGCGATTCCAACCAGCTTGCAAATTGATGTTACGAAAAATCTGCCGGGTTGGAATTCCATCACTCATCAACACCAACTGCATGAACTTCAAATTGGTGGCATCCGTCACTTCTACCTCAAATCGGAATTTCCCTCCTGCAAACGCCGAAGTATCCAGATACTTTCCCGCCGGGAAGATCAATGTCGGGGATAAAGCGCCCCCATTGGCATTGGCGGCACCGGCGTATTTAATGGAATGTTCACCAACCCTTTTCGATTCGGAATCGGCGGTAATCGAAGTTTGCCCGCCATTGAAATTGCCCCAGGTATATACGCCCGCAGCAGACGTTTTTTCGGTCCATAAATCACCGGCCGGTTGTGCCGAGACAGGGACAAGGCAAGCACACGTCAACGCCACTGCGCCAAAAAGAACACTTGATAAACGGTTCATCTGATTTTTCATAAAACTTTTAGAATAAGAACTTATTGGGTGGAGAACGGATTCCATGCACTCTGAGCAGTATTCGCCCCACCGCAATCGGTGCAGAGCGTGGCCTGGCGATAGACTTCGCTCGACTTTAACCATTTCGCATGTCCATCGGCAAAAGCGACGTTAACCCCCAAAAAATGGCGGCCATTGGTGCAATCGTCAGCCCGTTCGGCGCTGAGCCCCGTCGTGGCAACGCCAGGAATGCTGCAACTGCCGGGGAGATACCAATAAGCGCTCTTATCGGCAGAAGTAATGGGTTTGACACCACCCATACTGCGCGGCGCAGTCACATAGGAACCGGAATCCATCAGGAGATAAACAGCAGCCGGCGACTGAACCGCCGCCATGGATACGACAGTGGCTCCAGTCGCAGGCCCGGGCGGCATCAACATGATATTGGCTCCATATTGGTCAGAGTTTGCAATGGGCTTCCCCAGACTGGAGGTAATCGTCCCCGTCACCGTGTAAGCTGCCGATGGGCAAAAGAAGACCTGGGCATTCTTGTGATAAGCATATAACGTCTGCGGCCAAAACCACATGGTATAGTTGACCCACCACATCCCATCCGGCGGCGTTTGTGTGGTAGACGTATACCCGGTGGGATACTTCTCGTCGTAATCGGCCGTATATTGCATAACCGCCAACCCCATCTGCTTGAGATTACTCAGGCAACTGGTGCGCCGTGCATTTTCCCGTGCTCTGGCAAAAACGGGAAACAAAATTGCCGCAAGAATTGCTATTATTGCTATTACAACTAATAATTCTATCAACGTAAATGCTTTTCTCATTCTCTTCACCCCATCGATTCACTGCGCCAATATCTTTGTGACAACATAAGTATTCCCTAAAACAGAAGGAGAATAACTCCGATAACGTACACCAAATTCCGAAATCAATCATTTTTAATTTGTTTGCGATATTGAGCCGGTGTGACACCATAATGCTGGCGGTATAGCTGATGGAAGCGGCTGTGTTTAAGCCCCACGAGGCGGCTGATAACCTGGATGGGATAACCTTTTTGCCCCAGCCAGTATTGAGCCTGTTGTAAGCGCCGCTCCGTGAGGTATTCCCGAAATGTCTGCCCCGTATGCTCTCGAAATTCTTGGATGAATTTCGTGCGCGACATGAAGACCGCTTGAGCCACAATATCGATAGTCAGTGGCTGGTGTATATTCTTATCGATGTATTGCACTGCCGCTTCAATGGGCGAAATGGTGAGAGTCGATGATTTAGGCGGTGGATTAATATCGCAATCGTAATACCTGCCTGCTGCTATCTCACGAGCAAAGAGCAAAAAGAATGATTGAAGAATCGCCACACTCGCTACGGCATAGTGTGGCAGCCTTTCATTCAATTCCAGAGCAAAAAGATTGAATAATTCGGCCACGCGCGGTTCACCCACAATGTAATAGTGGCCACTATTGATATGCTGTTTGCCTCGCGAATAGCAAACCGAAAGTGTAACGTTGCCGGGGCTGCCGTTCTGGCGAAACCACCATAATTCACAGTTTTTGCCCTCGTGCGGCTCCAGGGTATGTGGCAATAATCCGGCGGGCTGCGGCACCCCCGACGGCAAGAAAAGAAAATGACCTTCAGGACAAGAGACAATGCAATCGCCTATCGTTATCTCCGTATGCCCGCTCCGCACGAAGATTAAAACCGGCCAGCGAATACTCTCCTGGTCACGTTCCGGCCACGACTCGATAATAGCGCCGTTATCGACACTATTACGGTGTTTGACACTTTTAGAAAGAGGACTCGCTTGAGGAAAAACGTCGACCCCGGGCGGCAATGAGTGCGCCTCAAACTCTGTTTGAGTATCGGCGCACATCACTACCCGGTCGAGCCCATAGCGCATCCAGATGGGAAGCATTTGTCGCTCAAGGGCTAGTAACACTTCCTCATCAGCGTTTTGTATGAGTCCCTGTTCCATCTTCACGGTTGCCTGGCTATCCCCGATCAAGCTTCACTCTTGGCTTTGTTCAACACGCTGGCCATGTGATGCCAGTCTTGCTGTTCAAGTTGCACATTCACCGCCGGGACAATGGTAGAAATATGCTCCAGGCTTTTAATACCCACGATGGCACTCGTGACAGCCGGTTGAGTCAACACCCAGGCAATGGAAAGTTGGGGAAGGGTCAGATTGTATTTGTCTGCTAATGGCTGAAGGCTATGCAGGGCATCCAAAATCCGTTTGAACGGCTCACCGGTGAAATACTTATTCTGAGCACGGCTATCGTTGAACTGGTGGTCTGGCGAATATTTGCCGCTGAGCAAGCCACGATAAAGCGGCGAATAAGGAATAACTCCCACACGATTAGCCAAGCAATAAGGCAACTCGCGGTCTTCGACATCGCGGGCCATCAGGCTATAGGGCGGTTGCAAACATTCGATGGGGAAATACTTTTGCAGCATCGCCATCTGCTCGCTATTCCAGTTGGAAACGCCGAACCAGCGCACTTTGCCATCGCGCTTGAGCTTGCCGAACGCTGCCGCAATTTCCTCCGGGCGTGATAACGCATCCCAGGCATGAATCTGGTAGAGATCGATACGATCGGTTTGCAAACGCTTGAGTGAGGCTTCGCACTCTTCGAGAATGTAATCGTGCCGCGTATCGGGAAACCGTTTCTCGGGGTCAGTGAAGTTCCAGTAGAACTTGGTGGCAATGAGATACTTATCGCGAATATTGTGCTTGGTCAGCACTTCGCCCAGGCGGCTTTCGGCGTAACCGTCACCATAGGCATCGGCAGTGTCGATAAAGTTCACACCGTGGTCGGGCGCGCCGACGACAGCGTCTTCCCATTCGTCCTGCGGCACATCGCCCCAGAACTTGGGCGACTGCTGCCAGCAGCCAAAACAAATCCGCGAAACAACAAGGTCGGTTTTTCCTAACTGTTGATATTTCATAGAGTGAATCATACGCCGCCGCGCGTGCATAATTCAAGCCATGAATACACCTGCTATGATGAATAATGTCTCATGAGCACATTACCGATTAAATTCAGCGACATTCAGGCTGCCCAGGAACGTATTAAAAACGGCGTTAAACGCACGCCGTGCCGCCATGCGCGCCTGGCAGGACTCGACCTCTATCTCAAATTCGATAACCGTCAGGAAACCCACGCTTTTAAAGAACGGGGGGCGCTTAACAAACTGTTGTGCCTCACCCCGGAAGAGAAGGTACGCGGCGTTATCGCGGCTTCGGCAGGCAATCACGCCCAGGCCGTGGCGCGGCATGCGGGGATTCTGGATATCGACGCCACTATCGTCATGCCCGAAGGCACGCCTTTCAATAAGGTCGCGCGCACCCAGGGCTATGGTGCGAACGTGGTGTTGCAAGGCGAGAACTTTGAAGCCGCCAAAAAATATGCGCTCGATAAGTCGCAGAGTGAAGGTCTGGTTTGGATCGACCCGTTCGATGACCCGCTAATCATGGCCGGTCAGGGCACACTGGCCCTCGAAATGCTGGAAGACTGGCCGGAGATCGATACCCTGATCGTTCCCATCGGAGGCGGTGGCCTCATTTCCGGCTGCGCCGTGGCTGCCAAAGCTCTTAAACCCAGTATAGAGATCATCGGCGTGCAGGCGGCTCTCTTCCCGGCCATGAAAGCCGTCTTGGAAGGCAAACCCGTTTCACCGACGCACGGTCGCTCCATGGCCGAAGGTATCGCTGTGAAGGAACCGGGACTCCTCACACGCCAAATCGTAGCTGAACTGGTTTCCCGTATCGAACTGGTGAGCGAAACTGAAATCGAAGACGCCATTAACCTGCTGTTGGAAGAAGAAAAGACGCTGGCCGAAGGGGCCGGGGCAGCGGGGTTGGCACTGGTTTTAGCGCATCCCGAAAAATTTCAGGGCAAGAAAGTCGGCCTCCCCGTCACTGGCGGCAACCTCGATATGCGCCTACTCGCTACCTGTCTGATGCGGGGATTGGTGCGTTCGGAACGGATTGTCGCCCTCACCATTTTGCTTGACGACGTTCCAGGCGGCTTGGCACGGAGCGCCCAGGCCATCGCGGAGGCCGGTGGCAATGTAGTCGAAGTGCAGCACCAAAGGCAGTTCGGCGATATCACCGGTTCGCAGGTAGAACTCCGCATCACGGTGGAGACACAAGATAGCGCCCATGTGCAGCGCATCCTGCGAGCTTTAGAGTCAAACGGCTTAAATGTGATAAAAGCTACGGAATAATCTAAGAGGGATACCTCGATTTTTGAGTCTCATTGAGACGACATGAAATTTACGCTTTCGCTACGCGCAAAATTTACGCTGGCACTCTTAGCCGCTTGCCTTTTCTCGCTGATAGCGGCGGGCCTGATCGCGCGCACTATTCTTCATCAACAATTTACCCGCATCGTAATGCGGGAGGCGTTTGAGAACTTCCACAACGATGTGACCGCCTACCTCACCGAATACGGTTCCTGGGAAAATGCCAGGGAGCAGGAATATTTTCGTGATTTCGTGGAACGCCGCCGCGCGCTCAACCACGATAACCCACCCCACCCGCCTCCCTGGCGGCGCCCGCCTTTTGACGGCAGGCCGCCTGGCCCTCCGTTAGGCGGTGCTCTTAGACAAGAACGCCATCGCCCACCCTTTCGCTTTGGCGTAACCGATTTGCATGGCCGGCTTCTTCACGGGCAGCCCGATGAAATCGGCTCGCAGGCCCCGGCAGAACTCCTGGCGGTGGCACGTCCTGTCGTGGTCGACGGAAAGACGGTTGCCCTGGCACTGCCCGACCCGCGCCCTAACCTCAATCGGCTGGATTTAGGCTACTTGCAAGCCATTCGCTCAGCGCTCATTGCAGCCGGATTCACCGCAGGTTTCCTGACCCTGATTTTAGGCTGGTTTATCGGCACCCGCCTGAGCCGGGGATTGCGCGAAATAACTTCTGCCATCACCGCCATGCAAAGCGGTAATTGGCACCAAAGCGTAAAAGTGCGCTCCAACGATGAATTCGGCTTGCTGGCCGGTGCCTTCAACCGCATGAGCGCCGACCTGGCACAGGCCTATGAAGAGCTGCATAAATCGAACCAGCAAATCAGTGAACAGGCCCAGCAACTGAAGGAACTCAGCATTCGTGATGAACTCACCGGGCTTTACAACCGCCGCTACTTCAACGAACAGGGAGCGCAGCTTTTTGCCGAAGCGCTACGCTACGAACAACCATTGACAGTCATTATTGGCGACGCCGATTACTTCAAGAAGATTAACGATAGTTTTTCGCATACGGTCGGCGACGAAGTTCTGCGACGAATCGCTTTGATCCTACAAACCAACACCCGCGCCAGCGACGTTCTGGCACGCTACGGCGGCGAAGAGTTCGTCTTATTATTACCGCAAACTTCACTCGATTCGGCCCTGATTCTCTGCGAAAAATTGCGCAAACAAATCGAAACCTACACCTGGCAGGAAATCCATGCCGATTTGCATGTTACAATGAGCTTTGGCATGTCCGACGATACCTCGCAAGGCAGCCTGGAAAAACAACTGGCTATCGCCGATAATAAGCTCTACGAAGCAAAATACAACGGACGCAACTGCATCGCGCACGAACGCTCCAGGTAATTTTATTGCTATGAAAATCAAATGGGTCGGTGCCGCACTTGTTGGCCTGGCAATGACGGGAATATGGATTACGCGTTACTCCGACGCCCAGACAACCGCATCCCAGGTGCAGATTGAAGAACGCGACGGCTTCCGCACCATCACTTCCAACGGCATCCCCGATCACGAAGCCGGCCCTTTCCCCAACGCTGGTAATCCTCACCGCATCAGCGCCCAGCGACACAGTTACCGTATGACACTCACCCCTCAAAAAGCCGAAAACATGACACGGTTGGAACGGGGCGCATTCGGTGTGGTTCTCAACGGCATTCCCTTCGATCCCGGTACCGCCGAATGGTGGAACGACGATCCCAATTCCGGCTGGCGGCTGGCTGCGCGTGCCGGAACCAACGACCTCGGCCTGGATGCCAACAACGCCCATGTGCAACCCAACGGCACCTACCACTATCACGGCCTCCCCTTCGGCTGGTTGAAAAGACAACCGGAAGAAGGCAAAAATCGAGTCACCCTGACCGGTTGGGCCGCAGACGGATTCCCCATCTATTCCCTCTACGGCTATACCGACGCCACAGATGCCGCCAGCAAAATCATTCCCTTGCGTTCCAGCTACCGCTTAAAGCAAGGCACTCGCCCCAACGGCCCTGGCGGAGTCTATGACGGTAACTACGAGCAGGATTACGAATACGTCGCCGGTAGCGGTGAACTCGATGAATGTAACGGACGTTTCGGCGTCACGCCCGGGTTTCCCGGGGGCACCTACTACTACGTGCTGACCGAGGAATACCCCTTCGTCCCCCGCGCCTTTCGCGGCACACCGGATGCCAGCTTTACGAGACGTCCGCCTGGTGGCGGCGGTCAACGCCCCGGTCGACCGCCCGGACGCGGCCCCGGCAGGCCCGACCACCGGCCACCGTTTGGGCCTCCACCTCCCCGATTCTGATGCGTTGGTTTGTCTGGTGTTCTCTTATTGGAGTACTGCTGGGAGTCGAGCCGTGCCTCGCTCACGGCACGCACCCCTCAACCCTGAAAATCATCCGCACGCAAGACGGCAAGAGTGCTGTCGTAAGCGTGAGCACGCATCTGAGCGAGCTGCGCAGAGCGACGCCAGCGCCTCTCAATGATTTCGATTTAGCCTTTCGCCGCCGTGTGCAAATTCGCTTCGATGGCCGCGATTTCACCCCTGCGCGAACCAAGCTCATCAACGACCCGGCCAACGACCTCATCACCTGGCAAACCACCTACCACGGCGCAGGGCAGGAAATCGAGGTCTTAAAACGCCTCTACCCTGAAAATAAAACTTCGCAACTGACTGTTGCTGTTTTTGAAGAGGGTCGTATCCGGCAGCAAACTACGCTGAGCGAAGAGTTGCCCCAAGTACACTGGAATGCGGAAACCAAAGAAAAAACGCCCTCCGCAATGCATTCAGTTACGGAGAGCGTCGCCGGGTTTATTCAACCCCTGTTGAGCAATGCTTATATCGTCGTTGGCTTGCTATTCCTATTTGGCCTGCTCTTGCTCGAAGCGACCAAATTATTCCAGCCTAAAAAATAATTTTCATAGCTTCGACAACGGATGTTGCACTTTGTTTTGCAGCTTCTGCGACACTGCCGCGTTGCTTCCTGAAAAAATGCAAAAAAAGGACCAGGGTTAAAAACCCCGGTCCCTTCAATTCATCGTTTACGGCTGATTTATACCAATCCTGCCAATTAACTTCCTAAAATTCCTGTTGCTTGAGAGTAATAAATCGCTGAATTTTTGAAGTCAACGGTTAGCTTTTGAGTCCGTCATCCTCGCGAACGCGGGGATCCAGTACACAGCTTTTTGTTTATTTGATGGGATTTATGCTTATTTTCAACCCTCCGTGCCTGGAAAACCCCACCTTCTGGATCCCCGCGTTCGCGAGGATGACGGACTGAAGAGGAGATGGTCTCTCTTATACGGAATAGGAACTTAATATCCGGGATTGGTATAAGATCTAAATTCCAAGATCTAAGCTCTAAAAAAATCTGTGTTTATCTGTGTTCATCTGTGGTTAATTTCTTTAAGAGACCAACCCCGCCCGGTTCTACTTCTGCGTTCTGCATTCACACTTCTGACTTAATTTCACGCTTCAAGGCACGATAATGCCTGTCCCAGGAAAACTCTTCGGCACGGGCACGGGCTTTTTGGCCCCATTCCCTCCGCGCTGCCGGGTCGCTGATTAATTTGGCCAGGATAGCCGTCAACTCTTCCACTTTGGTCGGCTCGAAATATTGGAGAGCGTCACCGCCGGTATCGGGAATGGCGCCGCGCCGCGTCGCCACGGTCGGCAGGCCGGTTGCCATGCCTTCGAGCAGCGTCATGCCGAACGGCTCGGCCATACCGAAGGCATCGCGAAAATATCGGCCTTGCGATATTCATCGGCAATTTCAAAGCGCGTGACGAACGGCTGGAACTGCACCAACTCTCCCAGCGGCGCTGCCAGTTCACGCAAACTTTTTTCGTAATCGCTCAAGGCGGCTTCGGCGGTAAACGCCTGGCTGCCCACGATGCGCACCGCCAGCGGTTGTCCTGCGTCGTGGAGTTGCCGGGCGGCTTCGATGAGCAAATGCGGCCCTTTTACCGGTTGCACCCGCCCCACGAAAAGCGCCACCGGCGGCGAAGAGTGCCGGCTGTCATCCGCGGCAGGGTGGAACATTTCCAGATCGACCCCGTTAGGAATCGAAGCAATTCTGGTGCGAACCGTTTCAAACTCACGCCGCCCAAACGCCTTGCGTGCGCGTTGTGTTAAGTCGTTGGCCAAAAAGTCGCTGATGCAAACGACATGGTTGGCCAGACGCAGCATACGGCGAATCTCGCTGTTGCTGAACGTCGTCCAGATTTGGTTACCGCAATAGAGAACCAAACGGGCTTGAGGGGAGCGATTGCGAAACGTGGTCAGCGCGGCGGCATCGTTATAGAAAAGAACCGGCCCGGTAAAGTCGGCCTCGATGGCCTGCGCGGCATTGGCATAACGCGAGGCGCGGCAATAGCGCGGCATCCCCAGCCAGCCGGTGATGAGGTCGCGCCAGCGCTCGTTTCGCGTCAGGAACGGGGGAAAATCCACCCGCACGCACTCGCCTACGGGGTAGTCGAAGCGGGTGTTTCGCCCCATCACGAAGCGAGCCGAACCGCCGTCTTGCAGATGCCGCTTGCTCAGCTCATAAAAACGCGTCGCGTTGGCGCTCCCCGTAACGGGAGAGATATTATCGTTGGGCGACGGCACGAAAATATAAAGCGGCTCACTCATCTTCGTGGCTTGTTAACAATTTAGAACACATCGCCGCCGTTGCGGATAATCGAAAGCATTTCCATGCGCGTCGGCAAGTCCAGGAAAGCGCCGCGCATCGCTGAAGTCGTCATTTTGGAGTGCTGTTTTTCAACGCCGCGCGCCACCATGCAAAGGTGTACGCCTTCGGCAATGACGCCCACACCCTTGGGCTGCAAGGCTTCTTCGATGGCATCGGCGATCTGGTTGGTGAGGCGCTCTTGCACCTGCAAGCGACGAGAGAACATATCGACGATGCGCGCCATTTTCGAGACGCCCACGATTTTGCCGTTGGGAATATAGGCGATGTGGCACTTGCCGAAAAACGGCACCAGATGATGCTCGCAGTTGGAGTAGAACTCGATATCGCGCAGCACCACCATCTGGTTGTTGTCTTCTTCGAAAATAGCGCCATTGAGCAAATCTTCCAACGATTGCCCGTAGCCCTGCGTGAAAAACCGCATCGCCGTAGCGGCGCGCGCCGGGGTTTTGACCAGCCCTTCACGCTGCGGGTCTTCGCCCACTTCCTGCAAAATTCCGCGATACAACTCTTCGAGCGTATCGACCTTCACTGCTTCGCTTTCAGAAAGCGCGCGCTCAGGCGCCGTTGAAAGACTCATTCCGCTTCCACCTCAAAATAATTCTTCTGTGTTTCCTGCAAACCAATTTTCACCAAACGCCTGGTGGGCGTTTTCAGCAATGGCGCAAGCTTATCGAAAATCACGACAGCCAGGTTTTCCGAGGTGGGAATCAACTCTTCAAACTCGGGGCAATCTTCGTTTAAATGCTTGTGGTCGAAACGATCGAAGATTTCCTTCTCGATAATCGCATCCAGCAAATGAGGAGCGACCAGGACGCCGCTACCGGGGTCGGGGGTGCCTTCAATCGTCACTTCCAGGCCATAGTTGTGGCCATGGCCGCGCGGGTTGTTACACTTGCCATAGCGTGCAAAATTTTCTTCGTCGGAAAGATGCGGAGCATGCAGCCGGTGTGCGGCGGCAAACTCATATTTGCGTGTCAATTTCATAGTCTCGGCTGTTATATCGATCCAGGTGCGCGCCGTTTGCTGCACTTGCAGGCGGGTCAGCTTTCCGTCTCCAATCTGCGGTGCTATTTCCCGCCACAGGTATTGTGCCAAATTCTCCAGCGTGGGCGGCTTCTGCGCAAACTCCGGCAGTTCGTTGAGAAAAATATTCTCCATCGGCTCCAACACCTGCGCCATCACCGGCTTGATATCCACCAGGTTGACGATCATGCCATCCTGCTCATCCGGCACACCGGTGTAGAAAGCCGTTACCATGTAGTCGTGGCCGTGCGGTAAGATATCGCGCCCGTAAATGGTACTGTTCTTGGCGGCCCCCCATTCCTCGCGCGAGAGCACCCGCCCGGCCGAGAAAAAAGCGCGCCGTCCCAATGTTACTTGCTGTGGCATGGGCTACAGTTTAGTAAAGTGGCGCAAGTGGCGTTTTTAAGGGTGGAATACATCCTGAGGAACCGCGCGCGTGAGCAAGTCGGATTGTTTGGCCTTCTTGTTTATTCCCGGCATTTATTCGTCCTGGTATTAAATGCTCTATAAAGTAAATTTTACCCATTCGGCACTTACGACCGATGCTTTGCTCTCAATTTGCGAACCCTGAGCGTGAGCGACGGGCACGATTTCTTTGCTTCATCAAGCTCTTTGCCCGTGCCCGTCGCTCACGCTCGGGGTTCGCAAATAAATGCACTTGTCCTGCTTGAAGGCAAGAAAAAATTTACTTTACAAAGCAATTAGGTCTGATCAATCCGACTTGCTTACGCGCGCGGTTCTTCAGGCCCTTCTCAAGACTGGTCAAAATTCTGCCCCAGCGCCGCCGGAGCGCGGGTGCGCCCGGCAAAACCGGCCAGGGTGAGCACCGTCAACACATAGGGCAGTGCCAGGAGCAAGGGATAATATTGCGTTCCCAATTGCGACTGCAACTGGAACTGCGCCGCATCGGCTGCGCCAAAGAGCAAGGCCGCAGCAGCCGCGCCCAAAGGACTCCAACGCCCAAAAATGACGATCGCCAACGCGATGAAACCGCGTCCGGCGGTCATGTTTTCGGCGAACGAATTGGTATGCGACATCGCCAGGAACGCCCCCGCCATGCCGCACAGCGCCCCGTTGATGAGTGTGCTGCTCCAGCGCAAACGGGAAACTTTCACCCCCGCCGCTTCTGCGGCTGCCGGATATTCGCCCGCCGCGCGCAGTTGCAAACCGGGGCGTGTCTTTTTGAAACCCCACCATAAAACCGGGACTAACAGCAAAGCAATGACGGCAAATACCCACTCGGGCATAATTTTCGCGGTGTAGGCCCCTTCGGCAGCCTTGCTGGAAATCGCCCGGTGCAACACACCGGTGAGGCCCAGTGCAAAGAGGTTGAGGCCGGTGCCCGCCACGATGGCATCGGCTTTGAAAGTGACGGTGAGCAGCGCGAACAGCGCGGCCAGCAACATTCCCCCGCCCACAGCAGCAAACAAGCCGAATACTGCCTGCCCGGTGGCATACGAAACCGCCGCGCCTGCCAGCGCGCCCACCAGCATCATGCCTTCAAGGCCGACATTGAGCACGCCGCTTTTCTCGCCGACCAGTTCGCCCAGCGCCGCCAGAAGGATTGGCACCGCAAAAGCCAGGGCTGAAAGCAAGAACGCTTGTTGGAGAAAAGAAGAGGTATCCATTATTCCTTGCGCGCCTTGAGCCTCCCTACCCCGGCCAGCAAACAGACCAGAATACCTGTGACCATCGAGACCGCTACCGCCGGGACATCGGCACTGCGCTCCATCGCGCCGCCCCCGGCACTCAGCATTCCAAACAGCAGCGCCGCCGGGACCACTCCCACCGGATGCAGCCCAGCCAACAGGGCCACGGCAATGGCAGTGTAGCCGTAACCGAAATTGGAGAGCGCCAACTGCTTGGTCGCGCCGCACACTTCCAACGCGCCGCCGAGCCCACAGAGTGCGCCCGAAAGCGCCACGCCCCGCAACACTTCGCCCTCCACCTTGATGCCCGCCGCCTTCGCTGCCAGCGCGCCCGAACCGGCAGCGCGCAGCAGAAAACCGCGCTCGGTCTTGAACAAAAACCACCAGCAGCCAAGAGCGCACAAAAGCGCGATAAATAGCCCGGTGTGCAAGGTGGTGCCAGGGATGAGCGCGCCAAGCTGCGCTTTTTCGGGCAACACATCGGTTTGCGGCTGGGTGCGCGAAGTTTCTTGCAACGGGCCGCGCACGGCGAATTCCACCACACGCATCGCGATGTAATTGAGCATGATGGTGGTAATGATTTCGGGCGCATTGCGGCGGGTTTTCAAAACCCCGGCGATGAGCGCCCACAACGCACCGAGCACCATACCGCCCAATAAAGCCGCCCAGAGCGGCCAGTTGAGTTTAGTGCCCAGCCCCGCCGCCGCCAACGCACCGATGAGGAACTGGCCTTCGGCACCGATGTTCCAGAAACCGCCGCGAAACGCAATCGCCACGCCCAGCCCGGTCATGATGAGAGGAATGGTTTTGGCCACCGATTCGGCAAAGCGCACCTGCGACCCGGCCGCGCCCAGCACCAGCGCTTTTCCGGCGACGAGCGGGTTCTGCCCGGCCAGCAGAAGCAGACCGGCGCAGAGCAACAGTGCAAAGCCCACTGCCACTACCGGCGCGCCCCAACGGAATAAATGCGAGCGGTTCATGCTACGCCAACTCCCGTTGCACGCCGCCCATCAAGGCCCCGATTTCTTCGCGGCTCGTGCCCTGTGGCAACAATTCCGCGCCTGGTAAGAGCTGCCCTTCATAGAGCACGCCGATGCGATGTGCCAATGCCAGCACTTCATCGAGATCGGTCGAAATCAACAGCACGCCCGCCCCTGCGGCGGCGGCCTGGCGTAATTGGTCGTGTACGAAACGAGTCGCCGCCACATCCAGCCCACGCGTCGGGTCGCTGGCGATCACCACCGTATGCGGAAAAGACAGCGCCCTCGCGATTACCAACTTTTGCTGGTTGCCGCCTGAAAGCTGCGCAGCAGCGGCGTCTTCACTATTACCGGGCGCGCGGACATCGAACTTTTCCATCAATTCGCGAGTGCGTGCCTTAGCCTTGTTCCAGTCGAAACCGAAACGCGACGCGCACTCGGCGCGCAAGGCCGGATGCAAGGCCAAGTTTTCAGTGAGTGTAAAAGCTGGGATGAGGCCGACTTGGAGGCGGTCGGCGGGAATGGAAGAGAGTTTTGAATTTTGAGTTTTGAGTTCTGAGTTAGCCAAGTTTATAGCGCCGGTTTGTGAGGGGCGCAGGTTGGTGAGGGCTTCCATGAGTTCGGCTTGGCCGTTACCATCGACTCCGGCCAGGCCGATGATTTCGCCGCTACGCACTTGCAGCGAGAAATTTTGCAGCAAACCGGTGGAGAGCTGTTTGATTTCGAGACAGGGTTCCTGGGTGGTTTGTGCTGCCGGTTGAGATATTCCTGCCTCGGGTAAGGCGCGCCCCACCATGAGTTCAGCCAAATCGTTGGCATCGGTTTGGTCGATGGAGCGCTGCCCCACCATCTCGCCACGCCGCAAAACCACAACACGGTCACACAATGCCAACACTTCCTTGAGCTTGTGCGAAACGAACACCAGGCCACAACCCTGCTCGCGCAAGGTGCGCAATACGCCGAACAGTTCATCGACTTCGCCGGGGGTGAGGTTGGCAGTCGGTTCGTCGAGCAAGAGTAACTGCGCGGCACGGTTGTTATCACCATTGCCATCGTGGACGAACAGTGCTTTGAGAATCTCCACGCGCTGCCGCTCGCCGACGCTGAGTTCTTCGATTTTTCGAGTGGGGTCGATGCGCCAGCCGATTTCTGCGGCCCATTGTGCGATACGCTCCTGCCACTCTTTTTCATTGAAAATGAAAGCAGCACGCGGCGCTTGCAGGGCGACGTTTTCGGCTACGGTGAACCCCGGCACCAATGCGAAATGTTGGTGGACGATACCGATGCCTAAGCGGGTGGCATCGCGGGGGGAAGTGAAACGAACCGGGTTGCCGCGCCATTGCAACTCTCCGGCGCTGGGAGCGAGGTTGCCGCCGACGATGGAAAGGAGCGTGCTTTTACCGGCTCCGTTTTCGCCGAGGAGACCAATGATTTCGCCGGGATTGACGGTGAAATCGACGGCGTTTAATGCTTGGAAAGAGCCAAAGTTTTTGGTGATGTGGCGGAGGTGGAGAATAGGAGATGGGAGATGGGAGATGGGAGATGGAGGAGGCGCGGAAGAGGTGAAATGGTTGTCTTCTGGCATTGTGTTTTCCATCTTCCTAATCTCGTGCGGCTTATGAAACCGTCCTTGCGTGAAGTTTCCGGGCATGGCACGCCACGTCCCAATGGCTGGCTCTCATCAATATATTTCAGATGATTAAAACTTCTGAAATCCCCCACCCAACCTCCCCCTGAGGGGGAGGAGTTATGCCGGAACTCTCTCAAAGAATTACACAGAGTGTAGCGTTAACGCTCGCGCTCCCCTCTCCTGTTCAGGGAGAGGGGTCGGGGGTGAGGGGTGAACATCTTACCCTGTCTCAAATGCCTCACAAACCCAAACGCACTTTCCCCTCACCCCAACCCTCTCCCCGAAGGGGCGAGGGGGCATGCTGCACTCATCTCAGCACACCACACAGAGTGTAGCGTTAACGCTCGCGCTCCCCTCTCCTGTTCTGGGAGAGGGGCCGGGGGTGAGGGGTGAACATCTTACCCTATCTCAAATGCCTCACAAACCCAAATGCACCTTCCCCCAGAGGAGGAATTGCGCTTTGGTTGCCTCCATCTCCCAACTCCTACCTCCCATCTCCCACTAAACATTCCGCTTAATCTTCAGCTTCCTACTTTTAATATCAGCAGCCGCCTCATCAATCTTCTTCAGCAAGGCTGCCGGGATTTTGTGCTTGAGCTTATCGTTCCAACGCACGGCGATGTCTTCGTTGCCCAGGTTCAACTCGCGGAATTCGGCTTTGAACTTTCCGTCTTTCACATCGGCAACCACTTCACCGAAGGCACGGGGCATGTCGATGATGGCGCTGGCGAGAGTGATGTCGGGCGCGACGGAGTTCTGGTCGCGGTTAGAGCCGAAGACCATCACTTTACCGCCCGCTTCCTGCGCGGCGACGAACATGCCCTTTCCGGCCTGGTCGGCGTTGTGGAAGAGAATGTCGGCGCCCTGGGCGATCATGCCTTTGGCGGCTTCCTTACCGGCGTTCTGGTCTTCAAAGTTGCCGACGTAGTTGGTGATGATTTTGACTTTGGGATTGACGGCTTTGGCACCCAGCTCAAAGGCATCGAAGGTGGATTTGATAACCGGCAAGTCCATACCGCCTACCAAGCCGATTTTACCGGTTTTGGTGAGGCCACCTGCCGCCATACCCAGCAGGTAAGTCGCATCTTCCAGCTTAGGAACGAGAGTGGCAACGTTCGGCTCTTGCATCACATTGCCTGAGACAACGACAAATTTCGCATCAGGGAAATTCTTGGCGACTTCCTTGGCGCGCTCACCATATTCAAACCCATGACAGAAGATCAAATTGTATTTTTGGTCGGCGTAATCGCGCAAAGCGGGCTGCTGGTCAGCCGGACTCTTGGTTACCTGGTGCGAAATCTGAGCGCCTTCTTTTTCGAGCGCTTTCAGGCCATCGTAACCGAGTTGGTTCCAACCCTGATCGTTCACATCGCCGGGGGTGACGAGAGCCACTTTAAATTTTTCGGTTGAGGCTGAGTTATCCGAAGTCGTGGCCGGGGTCGAAGTGCCACCGCCGCCACAACCGGCTAATCCCAGAGCCAAACCGACTGTCAGTAGACCGTATTTAAGTACACGAGATGATTTCATAGCAAGCTCCACGACTCGATTTTTTCTATTTTTACAACACAGGCTCGGCGGCGGTTTCGTTCCTGAAACGGCGCAGACGCGGCAAGGCGAGTTCACTGCGTCCCAGCAAACCTTGCGGACGCAGCAGCATCAAGATGATGAGAATCGATGCATAAATAACATACCGCATTGAGGAGATATTGGACGAAAGCCAACTGTAACCCTGAAAATAGCCCGCCGCAAGCACGATGCCGAAAAGCACCGGCCCCAGCAGCCAACGCCATGCGGACAGAAGATTTTTCTGCATCGCTGGTTTGTGTTTGGGGAAAGTGACTATCACCGCAAACAAGATGAGAAGGATGGCAACCATGAATACGCCGTTCACGCTGCGCAGCACATTTTCCAGCAATGTCAGGATAATCGCAGCAATTGCAGCGCCGCTGATGGAGCCGAGACCGCCCAGCACCACCATCACGACAATTTCCACGCTACGCAAGAAACCGAAAGAATCGGGGTGTGCCGAACCGTTGAAATGGGCCTGCAAGGCACCGGCCACACCGGCCAAAAGCGATGAGAATACAAAAGCCACTACCTTGACGCGGGTCGTATTGATGCCGATGGCTTCGGCAGCGACTTCGTCATCGCGCACGGCGCGCATTTCACGGCCGATTTTCGAACTGGCCAGGTTGCGCACCACCAGAATACACAGGAAAACTGCGCCATAAATCCAGGCAAAATTCACCAGCACAGGCAAGCCGTTGAAGCCACGCGCAGCGCCGACTTCTTCGATGGTGGTAATCACCACACGAATGATTTCGGCAAAGCCCAGGGTCACGATGGCCAAATAATCGCCACGCAAACGCAAGCTGGGCAAACCGACCAGCCAACCGGCAAAGGCTGCTGCCAAAGCTCCAGCCGCGATAGCCAATGTCAGCAGCAGGGGATCGGGCAGGCCCAGACGCGGGCCGATATAGAAGCTGACCACACCTGAAACATAAGCACCAATCGCCATGAACCCGGCATGGCCCAGAGAAAACTGGCCGGTGATGCCGTTAATCAGGTTCAGGCTTACGGCCATGATGATGTTCATGCCGACCAGCAAGATGATGCGGGCGACATAGTCGTTAATACGTTCTGCTATGAAGTATTGCACGCCGAGCAATGCCGCAATCAGGAGAATACCCAGAACCAGGCGAATTGCCCAGGTCGCGGCGTTAGATAATCTTGGTGTTTGGGAATCGGCGGGTGCAAGAGTCATGGGTTATTGGAAACGAAGAAAAGCGCACCAAGTCTGCGGATTTACTGCAGGTTTGACAAGTCTTTGCAAAGAGCACAAGAAGCCAAACGCGAGAACTTGAAAGTGCGGCGGCACATTAAACTTTTTCTGCTTTGGTTTTACCCAGTATCCCGGTCGGACGCAATAACAACACACCGATCAGCACCGCAAAAGCAATAGCGTCGCGATATTCAGACTTACCGGCGGCCACCGTCGCGGTTTCGGCAAAGCCCAGCAACAAGCCTCCCAGCACTGCGCCGGGAATGGAACCGATGCCACCTAACACGGCGGCGACGAAAGCCTTCATGCCGATCATGAGGCCGATGAGCGGATCGATTTTAGGAGTGTAAAGCGAGTTCAGCACGCCACCCGCCGCCGCCAGGGCCGAACCGAGGGCGAAAGTAAAGGAGATGATGGCGTTAATATTCACGCCCATCAGCGAAGCGGCAACCCTGTCGTGCGAAACGGCGCGCATGGCGCGGCCCGCTTTGGTCTTACTGATAATCAACTGCAAGGCCAGCATCAACGCAAACGCCACCACGACGATAAGCACTTGCACCAGCGTAATGGCAACCTGGTCGTCGCCCATCAGAATCGTGGGCGGCACCAGGGGCGGGAACTGACGGGGATCGGGAGAGAAAACGGCCTGTCCGCCATATTCCAGCAGCATCGAAACCCCAATCGCGGTGATAAGCACCGCCAGGCGGGATGAGTTACGGAGCGGACGGTAAGCAAAACGCTCGATGAGCATGCCGACGATAGCGCAGATCACCATCGCCGCCAGGAAAACCAGCACAATCTGAAACAGCCCCGGAAACGAACCACTTTCGATCACCCGATTCACGCCGAACCAACCGGCCGCGAACATTCCGGCATAGGCGCCCAGCATGTAGACATCGCCATGAGCGAAGTTAATGAGGCGCAAGACACCATAAACCATGGTGTAGCCAAGGGCGATCAGGGCATAGATCGCGCCCAGGGTGAGGCCGTTAAGGAGCTGTTGAATGAGCTGCATGAGAAAGACAGGTTATGGGTGATAGGTAATAGGTCATGGGATTAATGCCCACCCACCTAATTACCTATCACCCATAACCCATTACCTGCCGTTTACGGCTTTACGGTGGAGACGTAGGCGAACTTGCCGTCTTTGACCTGCACCAGAACCAGCGGCTTGGTGACGTTGCGGTCTTTATCGATGGTGATGTCGCCGGTGACGCCCGGGAAATCGGTGGTGGTGGCCAGAGCGTCGCGCACCTTCTTACGATTCTCTTCGGTCACTGAAGTGGCACCGGCTTTCTCGATGGAAGCCAGAACGATTTTGGCGGCATCGTAAGCGGTGGCGGCCAGCGAGTCGGGAGCTTCGCCGTTGTTGACTTTCTTGAAGTTGGCAACGAACTCTTTCACGCGCGGGTCGGTGCTGTCGGGCGAATAGTGGGTGGAGAAGTAGCCACCTTCAATCGCCTTGCCGCCGATTTTCACCAGCATCGGCGAATCCCAGGCATCGCTGCCCAGCAAAGCCTGCTTCAGGCCCAGTTCACGGGCCTGCTTGGCGATGGCACCGGCATCGGTGTAGTAGGCGGGCATGTAGATGACTTCGGGGTTCTTGCCCTTAATGTTGGTCAACTGCGGACGGAAATCGGCATCGCCACCGCTGTAGTAAACGGTCGAAACGATTGTGCCACCCTTTTTGAATTCGTCTTCGAAGAATTTAGCAATGCCACGGGAGTGATCGCTCTTGTTATCGATCAGCAAAGCGGCAGTCTTGGCCTTGAGGTGGTCCTTGGCAAAACGAGCGTCCACGACGCCCTGGATGGAGTCGACGAAGCAGGTGCGGAAAACGTAGTCGCCCTTCTTGGTGACTTCGGCGTTGGTGGCCGAAGGCGAAACCAACGGCACTTTGGCGTTCTGGCAGATCGGAGCGGCTGCCAGGGTGTTGGAGGACATGAAGTCGCCCATGACAACCAAAACCTTGTCGGAAGAGATGAGCTTCTGCACCGCGGTGGCCGACTGATCGGGCTTGCCGTTGTTATCTTCCACCTGCAGCGTGACCTGCTTGCCGAGGATGCCGCCCTTGGCGTTGACTTCGTCGATCGCCATGCGGATACCGGCTTCGGTATTCTTGCCGTAAGTAGCACCCGAGCCAGTGATGGAGGTATAGAGGCCGAGCGGAATGGTTTCGCTGCTTTCTGCAGTGCCGCCGCCTGTCGCACCACCTTCGTTTTTACATCCACTCAGCGCCAGCGCGCCCGCCAACGACACGAGGCCCAGGGCTTTCAACCACTGCTTAGACTTCTGCATTCAATTCTCCGTTTTGCAAATATATTTGGGATACCTTAACGCGCGAATTTTAACATAAGAACAGGCTATTTGTGTAACAGTTTTTAAGAATAGCTGCTCTGTTACGGCTTAATCGTCGTCACATAGGCAAATTTCTTATTCTTCACCTGCAACATGATGGCGGGTTTGACGACTTTCCTCTTCTCGTCCATCGAGATATTCCCGGTCACGCCGGGAAAATTCCTGGTCTTTGCCAGGGCATCGCGCAGTTTGCTGCGGCTGGCAGCACTGGCGTTGGTGACTCCACTCTTCTTAATGGCATCCACCATAATTAAGGTAGCATCATAGGCGAGGGCAGCCAGCGTATCGGGCGCTACGTCGTTATTTCTTTTCTTGTAATCCGCCACGAATTTCTGCACTAAGGGGTTGTTGTTCTCGGCGTAATAATGCGTCGAAAAGTAGGATCCCTCCACGGCGCTTTTTCCGATTTCGGCCAGTTTGGAAGACTCCCAACCATCGCCACCGAACATCGGTTGCTTAATGCCTAATTGGCGTGCCTGCTGGGCGATCAATCCCACTTCGGTATAGTATCCCGGGATGAACAACGCTTCGGGTTTCTTACCTTTAATGCTGGTCAGTTGAGGACGGAAATCGCTGTCTCCCGCCGCATAGTAGGCCGTCGCCACGACCTTGCCGTTTTTATTGAACTCTTCGGTGAACGCCTTGGCCAAACCACGGGAGTAGTCGCTTTTGTTATCGATGAGAACTGCTACCTGCTTAACCTTGAGATGCTCTTTCGCAAAGCGTGCCCCTACCCGTCCCTGAAACGCGTCGTCAAAGCAGGACTGGAAAATATAGTTGCCTTTGGAAGTCACTTCGGGCGTAGTGGAAGTGGGGGTCAACATGGGAATTTGCTCTTTCTGGCAGATGGGCGCAATCGCCAGCGAACAAGAAGAAAGAAGGTCGCCTATGATGGCGAGGACGTTGTCCGAAGAAATCAGCTTCTGGGCCACCGTCACCGCCTGATCGGCCTTGCCGCCGTTGTCTTCGACCTGCAATTCGATCTTTTTACCGTTTACGCCGCCTTTGGCATTGACTTCATCGACAGCCTGCTGGACACCGCGATACATGCTCTGCCCATAGGTGGCGGTGCCGCCGGTCATGCCCGACGTCACACCGAGTTTAATGGTTTTCGGACCGGTGTTAACCGCGATTCCCTCACCGGCTTGCTCTTCATTTTTACATCCACTCAGTGCCAGCGTTCCCGCCAGAACGGCAGTGCATGCCAACCCTGCCCACAAAACTTTTCCGTATTTTAAAGCGACCATAAACTAAATTTATCCCTCTCTTGTTGAGCTGTACTAATTTGATGATTTTACTGCCGGACTTGGATAGCACGCAAAGCCTTCGGCTACGCTAACTTGGTCGCAATTATTTAATTAGCCACAGATTGACACAGATTACACAGATGGGAGCCAGAGAGCCGTTTAACGTTTTAGCCCGTCATCAGTTGATGACAGCCCTTTACGAATCGGCAATTTAATCTTTATCTGTGTAATCTGTGTCAATCTGTGGCTAAATTCCTTAAAAGTGACCATCAACGCTCGATTTTCGTTTTCTTTTCCAAATTCACCCGGAACTTCGTGCGATATTCGCCATCAGCAGTTAGATTCAACTTTTGATGAAAGACCAGCGCCGATTGTTGATAGTTGCGCTCGATTTCTCCGCCTTCTTTTTGCGATACGGTTTCAATCGGCACGTGCCACAGCGCCACTTCAGCCGGAAACTGCCATTCGACTTGCAGACCCAGCCATTCATCGACCATACGAGCCTGATTTAGCGCGCCGAACTCGCCGGGGTCTTCAAGCGAGTGTTTTTTATCGTCTTTCCCGGCTTGATAATATCGCTCGGGCAACTGCGCGCCGCTGAGCACGGCGTTCCACTCCATGCCCCACCACAGTTCCAGCGGCGCTTCGGCTGGGTTGTGGAAACGATACTCCACCTGCACAGCATCTGCGCCCAGTTCCAGCGTGATTATCTTTTCAATCGCCAGCGGTGAAAAAACGCCCTCGTGCCACACGCCGCCTTCGCGGCGCAGGTATAGCTGGGCACCACTTTCTCCCGACAGCGTTTCGATTTGCCATTCTTCCCCAACGAAATCGCCTTCTTCGCCAAAGCGGGCGCTGGCAAATTGCTCCGGCGTTACATCCTCGCCGAAGAAATGATCCAGCAACGCTCCCCGTCCATACCAATCGACGATTGCCTCTTCATTTTGATAAGGCTCGGCATAGCGCCGCAACGTCGCCAGGGTATTATGGCCGGTTTGAGCGTGCGTCAACATGAACAGATGCCCGCCGCTTGCCCGCGCGCCCAGCCGAATATGCCCGTTATCGAGGATAACGTCGATCTCGTTCCATTCTCCCTCGATTTCATCGCGATGTGAGATGCGGCGTGCCCCGGCGCATTCACTATAAACCGCCTGACGCAAATGCTTGAGATACAAGCCGCCGAACACCCCATGCCAGTAGGCATCGTTCGATTGCGCCCGCAGCACCGCTTCATAGGCTTTGCCATCCTGGGGCACCGATTCGCGCGTGCGCCGCACTTCCTCGAACATATCGTGGCTTTCGTGGTATCGCTTCAAGAAATTGCGCCAGTTGCCGCCCGACCACTCCTGCATCTCAGGGTAGGAACCGGCTTCTAACGCCACGGTTTGCAGGGGGGCATGGTTTTTCAGGTAACCGCCGGGAGTGACGGTTTGCAGCCAGTCGCTTTGCGCTTCCAATGCCTCGAAAAAGCGGCGCAGCCAACCGTTTTCAAAAACCCATTCGTGCGTGCCCGGCCAGGCACCGAACTTCTCGCCGTCATCGCCAAACAGCACGTGAGCGTTGGGGCCTTCGGTTTCGTGGACATGGCGCAAATAGGCAATGGTTTCATGCGGCTCGTGCCACGGAATGAGATCGCGCATGCTGCGATTGATGGGGAACACTTTCAGCGCCGAGTCCGCGATTTGAAACGTGCCGTGCGTCTGCGCCTGGGCCAGTCCCGCCGCCTCGAACAGGGTGCCGTCGAGCAGCGTATATTCCACCCCCGCTTCCGTGAACCAGTCGGCTAACTGCGGCTCCCACACCCGTTCGGTGAGCCACAGGCCGCGCGGCGTGGTCCCGAACAACTCTTGCACTCGGGCCTGGGAACGGGCAATCTGTGCCATGCCGTCTTCCTGCGGCCAGATCACGAAAATCGGTTCGTAATATCCACCGCACAACACTTCCACCTGCCCGCGCCCGGCCAACTCGCGCACCAGCGACACAGTGGCAGGCTGTTCGGCGGCTAACCAATCGAGCAAAGGCCCCGAGAAATGCAGACCTACTTTGATATTGGGAAAATCGACCAGAGTTTCGAGAAATGGCTGATACGATTCGCGCCACGCATCGGCAAAAGCCCACGGCACCTGCCCAACCGGTTGATGGTTATGAAGAACGAAGGAGAAAAACATGGGAGTTCAGGAAGCAGGTTCGAGTGAAGCCGATACCACAACGCGATGGAGGGTGCGGGGAATGGTGCAAGTCACGAGCGTCAGCAGCGGCGGCATTTGGGGGTCGGTGGGGGGCTGAATGACCGTAGTATCGGTATCGACCACGCTTTTGACTTCCAGCACCCGATAGAGGTAAGTTCCCTGTGGCGTGCGCAGTTCAATCGGTGCGCCGGGCTGCAAGCCGTTGATTTTATAGAAGGGCGAGCCGTAGACATTACTATGTCCGGCGATAGCGCAATTCCCCGCCTGGCCCGGCAGCGCTGAAGTCGGCCAGTGGCCCGGTGCGCGTTTGAGGGTGTTGTCGTCCCAACCATCGAGCACTATGACATCGACATCGGCATCGGGAATGACCAGACGAGTCTTGGGCCATTTCGCCCGGGGCTGTTCGGATTTTGGTTTGGCAATGGAAGGCGAAGCCGATGCCTTTTTCGGCTGTGCCGGTTCGCTTTTTTGGCTGCTTTGCTCCCATTCGGCCCGCAACTGCTGCTGGCTCCAATTGGCATACACGCTCTGCCCAAGCGGCCACAGGGCGAGGGCGATACCGGCCACCATCACCAACCCTAAGAAAGAACGTAGCACTTGCTTGGACATAAAAAATTAAGGCAGAAGTGTGAATGATGAATGCAGAAGTAGGCAACCGAGCATTAATGCCACCTTTCTAAAGGAATTTAGCCACAGATTGACACAGATTACACAGATTGTGGGCACAGAGCTGTTTCAACGTCTCACTTCGCCATCTGTTGACGGAGGGCGGCGGCTTATTGCGACTTTAACACTCATCTGTGTAATCTGTGTCAATCTGTGGCTAAATAACATTAAGGAATATAAGCTTGAACGCAAAATGCCGGTGCGCTTGGAAGCGGCACCGGCATTATGTTTATCTTTGCATTGAATTTAGCTCAGTTTGCGACGCAGGAAGAAAGCGCTTCCTGCAGTGAGAGCACCGGCCAAAGCCATTGCAATGGGTGCGCCGCCGGTTGCGGGCAGGGTTGTTGCTTCTTCAGCGCCCACAATCGCCGGATCGGCGGTGGGGACTCCGGTGGTGGTCGTCGTCGTGACAGTCATGTCACCGGGAGCGCCGGGGTCAGGAGCCATACCCGGGTCCTGGGCAACAGCACTGACAGCGAGCATTCCGGTTACGCCTAAAACAGCAGCAAATTTTTTCATCGGATTATCCTCCAAAATTCAACGCCAGATTGAATTCATATTTTCCCTGAACGTTGGCGACAGTTCAAGCAATGGCAAACAGGGCAAACTGCGCGCCGACGAATTTCGGTGATAACCTTTGGCTTGTGAATTCACTTTTTGGAATCGAAACCGAATACGGCATCGCGGTGGAAAACCACGACGCCAGCAAACTCATCACCGCTTCGCGCGAAGTGGTGAAAGCCTATCGTGGCCCATACGCCGCGCCGTGGAATTATAAATCTGAAGACCCGCGCAACGATATGCGCGGCTTTCATGTGCGCCACCTCACCCAGGACGTCACCGACGCCCAGTTCGATAAACCCGGCGAACGCGCCACTTCGCCCGAAGAAGACCGCTGCGACCATGTGCTGGCCAATGGAGCACGCCTCTACAACGACCACGGCCACCCCGAATATTCCACCCCCGAATGCGCCGACCTGCGCAGCCTGGTGGCCCACGATAAAGCCGGAGAGCGCATCGTGCTCGATTGCGCCCGTGAGTATGCCGCGCAAAGCGGGCATGCCGTTTCCATTTTCAAGAATAACTCCGACTACCACGGTGCCAGCTACGGCACTCACGAAAGCTACCTGCTGCGCCGCGAAGTGCCGTGGGAGCAGGTCGTCACCACTCTCGCGCCATTCCTGGCGACACGCATTCTGTATGCTGGAGCCGGGAAAGTGGGCTGCGAAGAGAAAAACGCCCAGGCCACCTACCAACTTTCCCAGCGCGCCGATTTCTTCAACGTGCTGCAAAGCGTCGATACCCTGGCGAACCGGCCTTTGGTGAATACGCGCGACGAAGCTCACGGCGACGCCCGGCTCTGCCGTCGTTTGCACGTTATTGCCGGAGACGCCAACCTCAGCGAATATGCCACCGCGCTCCGCGTGGGCGTAACTAACCTTGTTGTTATGCTGATTGAAAGCGGCTGGAACGGTGCGCCGGTGCTGAAGAACCCGATGCAGGCCATCAAGCAGATTTCGCGCGACACCAGTTACCGCTGGCTGGTTGAAGATGAGAACGGGCAAAGCATTTCGGCCATCGACGTGCAGCGCCGGTATCTTGAGGCGATTCAAAAACTGGAGTTGCCCGGTGCATCCTGGATATTGGAAGAATGGCAAAGCACGTTAGACACCCTCCAAAACGACCTGTTCGCGCTGCACGACCGGCTCGATTGGGTCGCCAAAAAAATGTTACTCGATGAATTCGTGGCCGCCGAAAGGCTCGACTGGCAACGCGACGTGCAAACTTTGCAAAGCATCGAACTGGCTTATCACGACGTAGACCCGGAAACCTCGCTCTATTACGGCCTGGTAGAAAGCGGTGCGATGCAGACGCTGGTGAGCGAGGAAGAAATCGAAGCCGCGCGCTCCACCCCACCCGCCAATACGCGCGCCGCATTACGCGGCGTGCTGGTGCGACGATTCTCCGACAGAATCAAGTCCATCTCCTGGGGCGCGGTGCTGGCCGAGGAAAATGGCATGCAATATCGTCTGCCACTGCCGGAAACATTGGCCGATTACGCTGCTTTAGCGGCCCAACTTGAAGCTACCGAAAATTTGCGGGACGTGGCGGCACTTTTGCGTGAGGCATAAACTATCTTTAAGAAATAGGACCGTCCTATTTTATCAAGTGAGCAGCCATCTCAAATTTAGAACGGAACGCCCCACCGGGCAAAGCCTTCTATCTATCGATATTTTCTCTGCGTCCTCCGCGTCCTCTGCGGTGAACCGAAAATTGAAGGAGTAATCATGAATTTCTTTCAAGCCGACGAGACTTTGCGCCGTCCTTTACCTTCCGAACCGTTGCAAAAGCCCGGCGATAGCGGCGACGGCCCTTCCGCCCCGAAAGTCAATCGCCCCGATACCCGCCAATTGCTCGAACGTATGAAACGCGTCGACCCCGAACAGGCTAAGCGCTATCGCCAGCGTTCGGGACAATGAGATTCACCGCAGAGAACGCGGAGGACGCAGAGAATTAAAAGAAGAAGGGGTGCTTTTTTAATAAAATTACCCACCCCTCTTTTTCTCTGCGCACTCTGCGTCCTCTGCGGTTAATAACCAAACATGAACACTTTTTCTCCGGGTGATTTTTCGCGGTTGGTTTCGTTGCCGACGCCGCCCACTTCGCAGGCCGGTGCCGATTCGACGTTCGATACCCACGGCACCACCGTTATCGCAGTGAAATATAAGGACGGCGTGCTGAATGTCGCTGATCGTCGCGCTACCGCCGGGATGGGCGTGATGTATGACCGGGCTGAGAAGATTCTGGCCCTGGACGACCACACCCTGCTCTCCATTTCCGGCTCGTTTGCCACTTCGATCGAAGTGGCGCGCTACTTGCGCCACGCCTTTAAATACTACCAGCGCAGCCAACTGCAGCCGATGAGCCTGGAAGGCAAATTGGCCGAGGTTTCCAAGCGCATCGCGCAGAACGTGCCAATGATGATGCAGGGCATCGGTGCCTTCATTCCGGTCCTCTCGGTTTTCGACACCCAGAACGACGAAGGCCGCATTTTCTTTTATGACGGCATGGGCGCGCGCTTCGAGAGTAGCGAGTTCGGCGCCGCCGGTAGCGGCAGCGCTGCGATTCGTGGTAGCTTCGACTACATCGTGCGCACCAAAAAACCGTTCTCCGAGATGGATTTGCAAGAAGCCCTGCGCGAGTGCCTGATTCTGCTCGACATTGCAGCCGACCTCGACGCCGCGACCGGCGGTTATTCCAAAATCCTCCCCGCCGCCAAAGCCGTGACCCGCGAAGGCATTTTGAATCTCGACGCCGACCAGATGAAAGATGTGCTGCGCCAGATGGAAGACGGCGCACTCAAAGCCATGCCGCCGGTACACGCCGAACGCGTTTCTGCAGATAGCCAGAGCATTTGAGGTGAAAGGTGTTAGGTGACAGGTTTCAGGAAGCCTGCCCTAACACCTGACACCTTCCACCTGACACCTATGTATTCTCCTTACGATTTCAACCAATCCATCGCCCATCGCGCTGAATACGTCGAAGAACGCCTGAAATCCGGCGCGCCGGTTGTCGGGCTGTCTTACGACAATGGCGTGCTGCTGTTTACCGTCAAACGCACGCAACGCAAGGTGTTCGAGATTTACGACCAACTGATGTATTCGGCCATCGGCGCACAGGCCGACATGGAAGCGGTGCGGCTGGCCGCCATCGACTTTGCGCATCAAGAAGGCTTCACCCGCTCGCCGGACGATGTTTCGATTCAGCGCCTGGTGGGCTTTGCCATCTCCCCGGCTATCAAGCGCACCTTCTCCGACCCCATGACCAGCCCGCACGTGCTGCGCGCCATCTTCGCCGAAGTGGGCAAAACGCCCGAGCAGGACGCGTTTTTCATACTCAACTACGACGGTGAATTCTCCAACAGCTCCCACTTCGCCTTCGCCGCCGGGAGCACCGCCGCCGAAGACGCCATGCGCGCTGAACTGGAAAAACACACCGACGTCCCCGACCTGCCCACCGCCCTCGACCGCGCCCGCAACGCCTGGCGCGCCGGAGCCGCTGGAACCGGCGATGAGGCCACAGATGCTTTGGAAGAGGCATTGAAAGAAGGCAGCATCGAAGCCGCTATCCTCGAACGCAACACACCGCGTGAGAGTAAATTCCGGCTTTTGGAAACGGCTGAATTAGCCACAGATTGACACAGATTACACAGATTGGGTTGTAGGAATTGAGATGGCTGGAGCATCGTAAAAAGTATTAGCGCGATAAAAGAAAAAAATTATTTATGCCTGCAATAAATAGTGATGATTTAGATGCGCTCACTCCCATTACGGATCGTATTATCGGGGCTGCAATGAAAGTCCATACGACATTGGGGCCAGGTTTTTTAGAAAAGGTTTACGAGAACTCCCTATCTATTGAATTACAAAAATCGGGACTATTAGCCGAGCAACAAAGGGCTTTGGCTGTTTACTATCAAGGAATTTTGGTGGGACAGTATGTTGCGGATATAGTTGTGGAAAACCAAATCCTGATAGAGCTTAAAGCCACACGCGCTATTGAGGATGTTCATAAAGCCCAACTCCTCAGCTACCTCAAAACAACCGGCCTCAAGTTGGGCCTCATCCTCAACTTCGGCGCAGCCAGCCTTCAAATTAAACGTATGGCCCGATAGTTACTTCGGCCCACAATCTGTGTAATCTGTGCCAATCTGTGGCTAAATAAAACTCAAATGGAACAACGCATTGTCGGGATAGAGACGGAATTCGGTTGTATGGTGCGCACCAACAGCGCGGGTATTTCGCGGGCTTCGAGTGAACGCATTGTCGAAGCGGTGAAAGACCATGCTTTCTTGCGCAAGAAGCTGGGGTTGCTCGATTTACATGCGCGCGACTATGCTTTTGAACCGGCGCGGTCGGGTGGTTTTTTGCGCAACGGTGGGCGGCTGTATGTCGATGCGGTGGGTTCGCACGAGGAGTATGCCACGCCCGAATGCGTGAATTGGAAAGACGTGGTGGCCTACGACCGCGCCGGGCGCTTGATTTTGCAGGACCTGCTCGAAGAGCTCGACCTCACCGACGACGTGGCGTTCTACGCCAACAGCATCGACCACTTCGGCGGGCACACCTTCGGCTGCCATGAGAACTATCTGGTCGATATTTCCGCCGGGGCGTTTCGCGGCAGCCTCACCTTGCTGATGCCGTTTCTGGTGACGCGGCAGATTTTCGCCGGAGTGGGCCGCGTAGGTGGGCACAAGCTCAACCGCACCGATTTCCGCCGCAACATCATGAACGTCGGCGAATACGACGTAGACACCATGTGGGTGGCCGATTTCTACGGCGTGGAAATCGACGACGAAGTGGATTTTCAGCTCTCGCAACGCGCCGACCACATCGTGAACACGGTTTCGAGCCGAGTGCGCTTCAACCGCGCCATCATCAACCCCAAGCGCGATTCGTATTACGACTACTCCGACCTACACCGCCTGCACGTACTCTACGGCGAGCCGAACATGAGCGAGTATGCAATGTGGCTCAAAATTGCCACCACCTGCCTCACGCTCGACCTGCTCGATATGAAGGTGCTGCCTAATATTGTGCGTCTGGACGATCCGCTGGCCGCGCTCAAAAGTGTCTCGCGCGACGGTACTTACCGTTGGCTGGTGGAACGGGCCGACGGCAAAACCATCAGCGCCATCGACTTGCAGCGTATCTATCTCGGTGCCTGCCAGCAGTTCCTCAAAGGCAAGGACGAGCAGACCGACGAGGCGCTGATCGCCTGGGAAGAAGTGTTGGATGGCCTCGAAACCGACCCCATGCAGTTAGCCGACCGGCTCGATTGGGTCGCCAAAAAGCAGATGCTCGAAACCTTCATGGAGAGCGAGAATGTGGGCTGGGACAATGATATTCTGCATTCGCTGGATATGGAATATCACAATATCAACCCGCAGACCAGCCTCTACGCCGGGCTGGAAGAAATGGGCGCGATGCGCCGCGTTTGCACCGACGAGCGCCTACGCGAAGCTACCACCACCCCACCCCAGGACACCCGGGCCAAAGGCCGCGCGCTGGTGATCGAAGAACTCATTAAACAGGGCTGGAACCGTTACCTCATCGACTGGGATTGGGTGCGTCTGGATAAAGATCGGCACCTGGAGCTTCGTAATCCGTTTCATACTTACGAAATCGAAGCACAGATGTTTGTGCATAATCTTATTTAAAGGATAGAATTTACTACGCAATGGACAAAAAGAAACTCATCATTCTGGCCGTATTAGCCGTCTTGATCGGCGCAATGGCGCTGACTCAGCGCAGCGAAGCACCCCAGACACATGCTGCCGGTGAACATTTTGAAGGCGACGGGCACGACCACTCCGCCGATGGCGGCCATTCCGAAGGCGACGGACACGACCACTCGGCCGATGACGGCCACGGGCATTCCGAAGGTGATGGCCACGACCATTCCGCCGATGCCAAGCCAGCCGACACCAAACCCGCCACGCCTGCGGCTCCAATTGCCGACGTCACGGAACTGAAGAAGACCGACATTAAAGTGGGCAGCGGCAAGGAAGCCAAAGCCGGCCAGAAGGTAACCGTGCATTATCGCGGCACGCTCACCAACGGCACCAAGTTCGATGCCTCTTACGACCGCAACGAGCCTTTCAGCTTCAACCTGGGTGCCGGTGAAGTCATCAAAGGTTGGGATCAGGGCGTCGCCGGTATGAAAGAAGGCGGCAAGCGCAAACTGGTGATTCCGCCGGACCTGGGCTACGGCGCTCAAGGTGCCGGTGGAGCCATTCCGCCCAACGCGACATTGGTGTTTGAAGTGGAACTGCTCAAAGTTGGTTAAAAAATTTAGTTCGTTAGCAAAAAAGAGAAGCGGAAATAATCCGCTTCTCTTTTTCTTTGTCTGAACGATGTCGTTGAGTCTTGCTATTTAATCGCACACCACAAACGCTGGTTTGCGGTGCCCCACAAAGACTGTGCTTTGCTCCACTTCACATGCCCATCGGCATAGAGCGAGTTCACGCCATCGAAATGCAAGGATTTTTCAAGCCCCGGCACCAGTGCTGTTCCCAGCACACTGGGCCACATGGCATTGTAATGTGTCTCAACTAAAGCAGTTTCGGCAATTCCTGTTGAACGAAAATACCAGCGCGACAATGCGGCATCGACGACAACAATAGAAGTTGCCGGTTCAGTGACGGCAGATTCGCGAATACCAGTACGAAAGGGATGCACCTGGCCGCAATAAGTTGCCGTGCTTGTTGCGCCATCCAAGATATAGCCAAAGGCGATATTATAAGAGTAATGAATAGGCCAAGTGCCAGGTTCAGGTGTAGCTGGAGGCGGAGCAGACGGAGCAGGAGCGGAGGGACAGTAAATCATCTGCCAGCTTTTGACATAGGGTTCAAGGTAATTGCTATACCAGGAGCCAGCGCTACCACCCGCTTTACGGGCATAGGGATAAATCCCATCGTAGTCTTGCTTATACTGCTCGATCGCCAAACCGAACTGTTTGAGGTTCGACTGGCACGAGGCGCGGCGGGCGTTTTCGCGGGCGCGGGCAAAAACCGGGAACAATATCGCCGCCAATATTGCTATAATAGCTATTACGACAAGTAGCTCGATTAATGTAAAAGCTTTTTTCTTCATGGCGGGTAATAATCCTTTTCGGCGACTCGAAATAATACACCCTTATTGTACCCCGCAAATGACGTTTTTAATCGCCGATATCGGACACTAACCAACATTATCCGCTAATTCTTGCGTAGCAAAGCTTTCCGGAAGTTCATCGGCGACTGCCCATAATGCTGGAGGAAAAGTTGGCGAAAGCGGCTTTCTTTAAGCCCGATGGTATGGCACACCAGGGCGATGTTCCAATCGGTTTCTTCTAGAAGGCGTTTTGCCGTCTGCATTCTCTGCTGGGTGAGATATTCTACAAAGCTCTGGCCGGTATGCTGGCGAAATCGCTTGGTAAAGGCCGAGGGCGAAAGGTAACAGTGGCGCGCGACCTCGGCTAACGTGAGGTGGCAGTGCAAGTTGGCGTCGATGTAATCGCAGGCAAACTCAATCGGGTGCTGCTCTTCCACTTTGGCTTCGAGGGGGTGGCGAAAGCCAAAAGAAGACACTGCCTTGTTCTGCTCGATGTAATGCCGTGCCAGGCACAGCAGGGTTTCCAGAAGTTGGCGGGCAATGGCGGAGGGGCCGTTTTCTTCCATTTCCAAGGCCAACTCTTCAAACAGGTTTTTAAGCAACACGCTACGCAGCGTGCATTCTTCATCGGGTTGAGTGCGCAGATGCAGGGCTTCATGGGAACGGCAGATAAAAAAGCGAAGCCCGTCTGCATAAAGCGAAGGCGCTATCCAGAGCAGAGCGCAACTCCGCCCGGCAACATCGCCTTCAAGGTGGGCAAAGCGCGAATTGGCTTTGGGAATGCGAGGCGGCAGGAAGATGATATCGCCAGGAGCGCTGCCCAGCACATAATCTCCCACCCGCAAATCGGCCTGGCCCTCAAGCACGAAGGTGAACGCCGCATACACGACTTCATCCATGCCGTCTTCCGGGTAGAGCGCTGTCACCGCCTGGCGATAGTTGATGTGATGCGAGCTGCGTTGCACGATGCGCAGCCCCACCTGGCGCGGCGTAATGGTGGCATGCTTTGGCAGTGGGCGCTGCCTCATTTGCTCATGCCCGGCCTGCGACATGATGAAATGCGAAGTGTCTTGCCGCCTGACGCGCAGCAACATGTGCTCGATAGCGTTGAGCAGGGTTTGGTAGCGCTGGGAGGTTGGCACGGTCATGGCAGCTATCTAATCGCACAAAATTAAAATCCTATCTCATCCCTGGTGTTCATAGCACGCAAAGCCTGCGGCTACGCTCACTTCTTCGCAAGTTTTCGCGATTTTTTTATATTGAATTAACCACAGATGAACACAGATAAACACAGATGGGAACGGTAGAGCTTAGATTTTAGAGTTTAGAACTGAGTATTCTTACTCGCCCAAGCCCTCCTATGATCTAATACCAATCCTGAAAATTAATCTCCTCCTGTTGTGACCAAGAAAACAGAATAGAGGAAACCTACTCTTGAGAGAAGCAGTTTGGTTTTACGCTGAACAAAAAGCCGTGTACTGGATCCCCGCGTTCGCGAGGATGACGGGCTTCAAAGACAACCGCCGCCATCAACGCCCGGTTGCCTCCCTGTTTCCTGTATTCTGCCTACTATCTACCTGCTGGAGAGGAAGATAATATCTGGGATTGGTATGAGTCTTCTCACTCTCCCAAGCCCTCCTAAGATCTAAGATCCAAGACCTAAGATCAAAAAGACCAGCCTATCCCTCAAAGGATAGGCTGGTCTTTTTATAACTCAAACGGCTTTTTAAAGCTGCGAGTGCGCATAGCGCAGCATGCGTTCGGTGGTTTCCCAGTCGACGCAGGCATCGGTAATGCTCACACCGTATTTCAGATCGGCCAGGTTTTTGGGCACCGACTGGTTGCCGGCGAAGAGGTTGCTTTCCACCATCAGGCCGGTGAGGGCGGTGTTGCCTCCCACGCGCTGCTCGATGACGCTCTGGGCCACTTCTTCCTGCTTGGCCGGTTGCTTGTTGGAGTTGGCGTGGCTGCAATCGACCATCAGCGACGGGTTTTGCCCGGCCTTTTCCAATGCGGTGACAGCTTCGGCGATGCTATCGGCATCGTAGTTGGTGCGGGCGCGGCCGCCGCGCAGCACGATGTGGCCGTCGCGGTTGCCCTTGGTGCGCACGATGGAGGTGATGCCATCCTGGTCGATGCCCAGGAAACTGTGCGGCGCTTGCGCGGCCTGCATGGCGTCGAGCGCGATCTGCATGCTGCCATCGGTGGCGTTCTTGAAGCCAACCGGCATCGACAGACCACTGGCCATCTGGCGGTGGGTCTGCGATTCGGTGGTGCGGGCGCCAATAGCGGCCCAGCTCACCAGGTCGCCGATATACTGGGGCACAATCGAATCGAGGAACTCGGTGGCGGCAGGCAGGCCCAGCTCAGTGACTTGCAGCAACAGCTTGCGAGCCAATTCGAGTCCGGTCTGGATATCGTAACTATCGTCGAGGTGCGGGTCGTTGATCAGACCTTTCCAGCCCACCGTGGTGCGCGGCTTTTCAAAATAGACGCGCATGACGATATAGAGCTTGTCTTTAAGCTCTTCGTGCAGCTTCACCAGGCGCTCGGCATACTCCAGCGCGCCCTTGGGGTCGTGGATAGAACAAGGCCCGACAACCACCAGCAGGCGCTTGTCTTCGTGGCGCAAGATGTTCTGAATGATGTTGCGGCCTTCGACAACGACTTGATTGCTGCGTTCGGTAGTGGGAATCTGCTCCTTGAGAGCACGGGGCGGTCTCAATTGAATTGTCTCACTGACGTTTAAATCCTGAGTAGGTAACATTACATTTGCAGTATACCTCTCACTCCTTCATTCGGGCGAAGGAATTGCCGCGAATGCCAAAGTAATTTAAAATCTTTGAACAGTTTCGAGCCTTGTAGCGTCTTGAAGATTGTTTTTGAAGTTCTCTGCCACAAGGACGTGATACCAATGCGCAAATTAATTCTTTTCCTGACGATTCCGGCACTCCTGGCATCGCTGCTTTTTTTGAGCAGCGCACCGGTTCGTGCCGATGAACCCGTTAATATCGCCGAACAGAAACAGTCTGGTCCTAACCCTTCGCCCTCGCCACGGCCCGGCCCGCGTGAAGGCGGAGCCGACGATTAATCGTACTCCGCAACACTCACACTTCAAAGAACACACTTCTGAAAAGCCATCGTCAGTTCCGACGATGGCTTTTCTGCGTGGGTTTTCGCCTTATTCGCTCAATAGTGAAATAAGGAAATTCGGCAGAAAAACAGGAGAGCGATTATGCCCCTCATTACTCTGTTAATATACAGGCCTTAATAGTCGAGGTCTTGAACTCAATTTGCGAACCCAGAGCGTGAGCGACGGGCACGGGCAATGAGCTTGGTGAAGCAAAAAAATTGTGCCCGTCGCTCACGCTCTGGGTTCGCAAATAAATGCACCAGTCCAACGCAAAAGTAAGAGAAGATTGATTTTACCGACTAATTATCGATTCTCCCCTCACGGCCTGCTGAATAGCGGAAATGCCACACATGGTCGAGATAACCCGCGCAATGATGACCGTTGAGAAAATAGGCTTCACCTTCGGATTTGAAACGCTCCAACGCGGTTTGCAGGGCGCGCTGCACGCCTTCTAAAATCGTGGGGTCGGGGCAAAGCAACGCCAGGGAATAGTGTCTGCGCCAGGCGTAGGCCAGCGAGGTGCGGTGGAAACCGCCGTATTCCGGGCCTTCCAGCATGGCGAGAGTATGCCGCAACAAACGCTCTCCGCCTTCCACCAAAACCGGCCAGGATGGGTCTTGCGGCGTAACCCGCAACAGAAACTCCGTGAGGCCCGAAAGCAAGTGCGCGCCGTTCCACGGTGTGCCGGGCAAGGCGTTGGTGCCCCAGAACGGCCCGGAACCGGCACCGCTGATCCATGAGCCGTCGTGATAGAGCGAGGCGACGACATCGCCGGCAATGCGCCGGGCGGCATCGAGATAGTATTCCTGGCCGGTGAAATCATAGAGGGAGAGGATACCTTCCACCGGTTCGGCGTCACGCCCGATGCCACGGCGCGGCCAGTTGGCGCGATGGTTGGCAATCCAGCAGTTGGCGACCGATTCGGCAGTTTCGAGGTAATAGGGATCGCCGGTTTCGAGGTGCGCTTGCACCAGCCCGGCAAAGCGCATGTAGATGAGCGAGAAGATCTCGCGGCACGGTTGGGCTTCGTGATAGTGCCAGGTGAAGCGGGTGTGGTCGCAGTTGAGATCGGCGTTATAATCGGCGTTGGCTAATGCCAGTTCATAGAGCGCCCCGTCCTGCACGGCATAGGCTCCGCGAAACAACGAAGCGGTTTCGTTGCCGTCGCAGGAGAACTCCCAGCGCTTATCGGGATAGTGGTCGAGGTAGCGATAAGTGCCACCAAACGAAAAACCATCCGGCATGGCGTTGCGCAAAAATACCCGCCGCGCTGCGGCGGCCAGCTCCGATAGTGCTTCGTAACCGGCGGGGGCCGGGCTTTGCGGATCGAGTGCCACGCCCCACTCTCCGGCCAGCAACATATGCTCGGGGGCAGCCAAATAGCGCGCCGGTAAAGCCGCCTGCCCCGCATTCAGGCCAAAACGCACGGTGCGCGCCACGCCGCGCGGGAAACCATTTTCGGATTCGGGGATAAATACTGGTGGTTGTCCCTCGTTTCGCACTCCCAGAATCTGGTGGGTATCATCAACCGGCAACCAATGCAGTTGCCCTTCATCGCGTGTGAAGGCTTGCGGGCCATCGCCGCCGAACGGTTTTTGGAATGAAGCATCGAGGTTCCATTGTGCCCCACCCTCTTGCGAAAGAGATTCTTGTGTCTGGAAAGAAATCAGCGGCTTGCCTGCGATATACCCGCCGCGTCCGTATAGCTCGCCGTTAACGAAATGCACCCGGCAATCGAGCGTGCCGTTAGCAAACAGCAGGAGATAAACCTGGGCGAAAATCATCTGTTCGGCAGCCTGGGGGGTATCGTACCACTCCGCGGCCTGGGCATTGGTGAAGCGCTGCTGCGAGGCACCGGCGTAGATGTGTCCACCCACCTGCCACGCCTCGGCGAGCGCGCCGCTCCACAGGCGGCGGGCATTGATCCACTGCCAGGCGCGTCGCTCGCCGTTGACCTGCCAGCCACAGTGCAAGTCGCAACTCTGCCCGGCAAACTCCAGTCTCAAGCGCGCATAGAGGTCGGTGCAGGTGTGGGCGAAAGTGTCGTCCTTGCGCTGGACGTGGGCTTTTTCGGTCGTCTCCACCTTCCAGCCGGTTTCGCCTTCATTCAATGGTCCGTGGGGAACGAAACGTTGCGTGGAGTTTTGCACCTGCACTTCCAACTCTTCGGGCGCTTCGCCGTTAAATTCAAACAGCGTCAGCAACCGGCGCGGCCACAACGCCGAGGTAGCGGTTTCTGCGGGCGCGCTCCAACCGTGACGCTGCCAGACAGCAACGTTACCGGGGTGGCGCACCGCGCTTTGCGGCCAGTAGCCGACAGGAATAGTTTGCACGCGCATACCTTCGGCCTGCAGATGCGCGCGGCCCGGCAGCACCGGCAACGAAGCGATACCCATGCGGGAGGCTGATGATGAAATTTTGCGAAGCGAAAGAGAGTTCATGTTGGTTAAGTCAGAAGTGTGAATGCAGAATGCAGAAGTAGGTAACCGGACGTCGGTATCCCCTTCCAAGAAATTTTAGCCACAGATTGACACAGATTACACAGATTGCGGGCACAGAGCCGTTTCAACGTCTCACTTTGCCATCTGTTGACGGAGGGGGCGGCTTATTGCGACTTTAACACTCATCTGTGTAATCTGTGTCAATCTGTGGCTAAATAAAAAATTGCGAAAACTCGCCAGAAATGAAATTGTAAAACTCATAGAGAACATCCTGCGATAAACTTTGTGGCTCATCATGAGCGGCGTTTCCCTGCACAAACATCTCCAGCGCATCCTCGAAGAGAAGATGCTGCCTGCGGTGCGTGGCGGCACTTCGGTGACGCTGTTGCAACCGCCGCTCTTCACTACCGGGCAAGACCGGCTGGAAACCGTCTGCGTTCCTGCCGCTCCGCTGCCCAAAGTGCGCCAGGAGCGCTCGCACATCGCGCTCCACCTGTGGCCGGAAGAGTTTCTCAACTCGTTGCGCGTGCCCTACCTGGCCTGTGTCTTTGAAGGCGAAGCCGATATCGTCACCGCCCTCACCACCGAACAAGCGCGCAACCGCAAAGGCGTGATGCCGTCCGGGCGGCAAATCGTTTCCATCCCCGCCACACGCTTTTTCCTGGTACCGCCCGGCGCACCGGTTTCCTACGGCACCCGCCCGCACTGGGAACGCGAGCAGCCCGAAAACGCTTATTCGCGCATTTTCTGGATTCATCTGGTGCCTTCGGGCGCGTTTTGCCACACCTGCATCTCCAGCCGGGGCGAGCACTGCACCCATCCCTACATTTTTATCGCCAACGAACAGTTGGCCGCCATCTCCCATCTGCTGCTGGCCGAGATGGTGCGCCGCCAGGAAGACCAAAGCGAACTGGTACACACGCTGCTGCTTTCGTTGCTGCTCAAGCTTTCGGATGCCCTGGGCCGCGAAAACACCACTTTGCTGGCAACCGGTGAGTCGATCGAGGCCGCTGCCGCTTTGCGCCCCGGAGCACTGCCTGCCGAGATGGAAGAGAGCGTCGCGCAAAGCGATTCGGTCATCGTGCGGCGCGCCCTGCGCTTTCTCGAAGCCAATCTCAACCAGGTGCTTACCCCTGCCCTCATCGCGCAACGCAGCTACGTTTCTGTTTCGCATTTGCACCGGCTGTTTCATGACGAACTGGGCACTTCGGTGATGGAGTATGTCGTCAAGCTGCGCCTCACCAAGGCCGATTCGCTGCTGATGGAAACCGATATGCCGGTGACCGAAATCGCCGAACTGTGCGGCTATCCGCATCCCTCCCACTTTTCCCGTGTTTTCACCAAACACCATAATTGCTCGCCGCGCGAGTTTCGCAAGCAAAACCAGAAGCGCCAACTCATCACCAGCGATGGGCTGGCTCCGCGATAAATGCACGAACTGTGGATTTAAATTACCCTAAAAAATAGGAGATTCCATAAATGCGAAAGCGAGATTTTCCGCAAATGATACTCTCAACACAGTATTGAGACCCACAGTCATAAATATCTCTAAATTAGGGGTGCCCAAGATGTTTAGCAGGGTGGTGTTCTGGGGTAAATATCTAAAGCAGAACTTTAATAACGGCAAGGAGCATTCAATGCACAAAGCAAGTCGATCTCATAACAAAACCACCGACCGGCGTGGCTTCACTCTTATAGAATTATTGGTCGTCATTGCCATTATAGCTATTCTCGCCGCCATCCTGTTCCCGGTGTTTGCCAGGGCGCGCGAGAACGCAAGGCGCACTTCCTGTTTGAGCAACATGAAGCAAATCGGGCTGGGGTTCATGCAATATACCCAGGATTATGATGAAAAACTGCCACGCAACGAATATGCGTGGAGCGGCACCGGCTTGATTAACTGGGACGAAGCCATCTACCCGTATGTTAAAAGCACGCAGCTTTTCCAGTGCCCTTCAGCAGTCGGTGCCAGCACAGCGGCCTCGACACAATACAACCAGGACGCCACCGGCACTTCGCTCACCGGACAGTGGACGGGTTTTCCCAACCGCGACTACGGCATGAACGGCTACCTGGTTCCCGGTCTCGCCAGTACCATTGGCGGTGCTCTGGTCGATAATAATGGTTTTCTGGCTCTGGCATCCATCGGTAACGCCGCCGAAGTGTTCCTGGCAGGTGAAGCGCGCCGTAGTAACCTGGGCGGATGGTATGGCTCTATTCTCTATGCTCACAACTCCAGCACACAGATTACCTATGGCAACGACCAGGGCGGGGTCTTTGGCTCTATCCACCTGGAAGGTGCCAACTGGCTGTATGCCGATGGTCATGCGAAGTGGCTCAAGCCCAACGGAATCACCGGGCCGTGGAATGTCGCTACCCGGCGCGCACCTTGGCTACCGAATTAAGCTCTCCCAACTGTTATCTCTCACTCGTCATTTCGCGCCCTCAACCGACCCGGGGGCGCGCATTCTTAATCGCGACAAACCCCTATGAAAAATCTCAGTAAATTTCTTCTCACCACCGCTCTTCCATTCGCCTTGAGCACCGGCTGCTCTGCACAGGGCAAAAGCCTCAGCTTCGATTTCGAGCCGGCCTTTACCGCCATCACCCAACCAGGTTCTACTCATGTCGGCCCCACCACCCTCTTTTCCGCGGAGCAACCCCTCGGCTGGGCACGCAATAACTCCGTCGATCGCGCCCACGACCGCGATACGCCCGATTCACCGTTTTACTTCCAGCGCAAAGACCACCCGCTGTATAGCCTGGTGCGCGACGGCATCACCATTGTCGGTGAGAACACTTTTACCGCGCAGGTGCCCAATGGCAGCTACCGCGCCACCATGTATGTCGGCGATTTCAGCCCCGGCGAAACCCGGCCCAACCTGTTTGCCACTATTAACGGACAAGCTATCCTCACCGATGACACTGCGCCGGGCGGCTTTGTGAAAGCGTTTTCTTTCCCACTGACGGTCAGCGATGGCAAAATCGTACTGGTGGTGGAAGGGCGCGGCCTGCAGAAGTATTTCCCGCTCAACGGCCTGGTGCTCGAACCGGCACCGGACGCGCCTTTCAAAGTAACTTCTTCCACCCTGCCCGAAAAGCAGCCTACCGCGCAGGATTACGCCCAGGGCTGGACGCGCTTTGTGGAAGCTCTCCGTGAAGACTGGAACACCGCCAAAGCCGATTTGAAGCTGGCCGGTTTGTGGAGTGAAAGCTGGCCAGCGCAGCGCCAGGCGCTCAAGAAGGAGAAGGACCACCGCACCGTGTTTGCTTCGGGCGCGATGCGTTACGACGAAGTGGCCAACCGCGCCGGTGGTAAAATCGATCTGCACGAGTTTTCGGCCATCATCCGTGAAATTGGCGTCGATGGCTTGCTGGGCAATAGCAAACAGCTTCATGAACAATTGCCGCAAGAAGGACTGATGGCAGCATTAGGCGGCCCCGGCTTTGAAATGCTGCCGGCCGGTGCGCTTTCGGAGGCCGATTACAACCGGATCCTCGACCGCAAAACCGGTGAGGTAACGGTACTCGACAAAGCCTATACGCCTACTTCCCCGGCGGCGCTGGCTTTTATCCGCGATCAATACCAGAAAATGTTCGTGCCGGTGCCGCCCAAGGCGCATCACCTGGCTATTGATGAAATTCGCGGCCTGTTCAGTGCCGGAACCGTGATGGGCGATTATAGCGAGCACACCGCGCGCGCCTTCGCCGACTGGGCACGCAGCCGGAATATTCGCCTGGCTTCGCAAGAGTTGCCCCGCCCGTCCCGCAGCATGGATTTCTACCATTTCTACCGCTTCCGCCAGGGCGTCGTGCCGCGCTTTGCCCGGCAGATGGTGAAAGACACGCCGTTGGAGCAACTGCCCTTCTACCTGGGCAACGGTTACCTCGGCCCCGAAACAGCCAATCACAATTCGTTGTGGGGGCCTGAAGCGGTGCGCGAAGGCTTCGGCATCGCCTCCTGGGACTATGAAGGTAATAAGGGCAGCGCCGAATTCCTGGCCGCTGTTGAGCGCGAGCACAACGGCCACGTGCAGAACTGGACCGCCTTTTACGGCAGCGGCCCCACGCAAGGTCTGGTCGATGCCGCCGTGATTGCCAGTGCTGCCACGAAGGAATTTTCCATCTGGCATCAAGGCTCATTCATCCAGTCGGGCAGCCGCGTGGAATGGATGAAAACCGCCTATTTAGCCACCCGGTTGGCACAGGCCATCAGCAATGTGAGTCACGATACCAACGTCTACCTCTATGCCCCCGACAGTCTGGTCTTCAACGACCTTGTCGGCGACCTGCCGCGCGGTGAATCGCATCGTTGGAAGCAGATGACGACCGACCTGGGTAAGGGCAACGTCGATTTCAAAGTGACGCACACTCTGCAAGTTCCACAAAATTCGCTGGTGGTCTACGCGCCCGAACGCGCAGTGCTCAATACCGAAGAAGCCGCCGCGCTCACCCGGTATGTGCGCGGGGGCGGCAACCTCTTATTTGCCAGCGATTCACTCCCCGAAACGCCCGACGCCAAGCCGTTGCGGGAACTGCGCGCCGCGCTGGAAGGCAAAAACGTGCTCCGCGTTGCCACCGCGCCCGACGCCGCTGTTGTACGCCGTTTTGCGACCGAGAAAAAAGTGACGATCAATCCTGCCACCAATGCACCTGGCGTGCGCAGCTTTGCGTTTTCGCGCGGAGGCCAGCAGATGCTGCTGTTGACCAATACCGATATCAAGCAAGCCGTTAAGGTGCAAATTGAACAGGATGGTTTCACCGACTACTTCTCCAACAAGAAAATCGGCAAAGGCACGCTGGAAATTCCCGCCGGGCATTACTCCTTGTTGAAACGATAGCCCGAAGAACCGCGCGCGTGAGCGAGTGGACTGGGGAAGAGTGATCGCTCTACTGGAGTTTTAAAGCCCGGTCAGGAAAGCAAGAAGATAAGTCAATCCGACTCGCTCACGTGCGCGGTTCTTCGGGGCGGACTCCTTGCCTGTAAAAATATTGGTGGCTCCGGCCTCCGTGCCGGAGAATTATCACCCCCTCCGGCACGGAGGCCGGAGCCACCACAAATCAGGACAAGTCACCGCACTCCAAAAAAGTGGCCCTGCGGTTACACTCGGTAGATATTTACCTCAAGGAAAATATCCCGACTATGGTCATTCCCATCTTTCGCATCTTCGATGAAGCCAAAGCGCGCGAATTTTACATCGACTGGCTGGGCTTTACGGTCGATTGGGAGCATCGCTTCGCAGACGATGCGCCGCTTTACATACAGGTATCGCGCGGCGAGATTCGGCTCCACCTCTCCGAGCATCACGGCGATGCCTGCCCCGGCTCGAAGGCATTTATCGAGTTTGAAAACCTGCCGGAATATCACCGCGAGTTGATTGAGAAGAAATACAAATACAACCGCCCCGGTTTGGAAATCGCGCCGTGGAATGCACGCACCATGACGGTGATCGACCCGTTCCACAACCAGCTTTTGTTCAGTGAGAGTCTGGAAGAGGCGAAACAGTAACGCTATCGCCTTCACGCACGACGCCCTCGTTGATAATGCGGGCGTAATAACGCGTTTCGCGGGGGAACTTTTGGTGATGGATACGATTGAAATCGCCATCAGTAAATGAAGCCGCGATGGTTTTACACGGCGTGGTGGGGCGGGTGATTTCAATCAGCGCCTCATCGCCGATTTGCAGTTGCACGCCGGGCGCGAGCAGGCTCCAGTCGATGCCGCCCAGGGTGAGATTTTCGCCGGTAGTGCCGCAGTCGATGGAGTGGCCTTCTTCCTGCAATTCGCGAATCACTTCCCACGAAAACAGGCACACCGCGCGCTCGGGACCGCCGTGGAACTTCAAATTCCGCTGTTTATCGCCCTCGACATTGTGAGGCAGCAAGCGCGCCTCGGGCACCCGGTATTTAGGCACGCCGCCCCTGGGATTGACACTCACTTGCACGACGCGGCCCGTCTGCCCGGGCCTGGTGTGGCTAATCTTATTTTCGTCGGTCATACTTTGGCGGTCCCTTATAAACTGTAGTCCCTATTCCCATCATATCATGTCCAGTTCTGTTTCTCAGTCATCGCATATTGTGTGTAAGTTCGGCGGCACTTCGCTGGCCGATGCAGCGCAGATTCGCAAAGTCAAGAATATCGTCGATAGCGACCCGCGCCGCCGTTTCGTTGTGGTTTCGGCCCCCGGTAAACGCCACTCCAAAGACCAGAAGGTCACCGACCTGCTGCTCACCAGTTGGCACCTGGCCACGCAGGGGCTGGATTTTTCGCAGCCGGTGGAACTGATTCGCACCCGCTACAACGAAATTGCCGATGACCTGGGCGTGGCCCACATCGTTGAGCCGATCGACGAAATGGCCAGCGAGCTGCAAAAGCTGGCCGATGGCGATGAAAGCAACCTGGCCACCCGCGACTGGATGGCAGCGCGCGGCGAATATTTCAACGGCGTATTAATCTCCAGCTTTCTCGGAGCCACCTTCGTGCCGGTGGGCGAGTGCATCCGTTTTGGCGAAGAAGGCCAGCTCGACCCCATCTCCTACGAAAACCTGGCTGCGCGCATGACCGGCGAAGGCCGCTACGTCATCCCCGGCTTTTACGGGCGCGACCGCAAGGGCCGCATCAAAACCTTCCCCCGCGGCGGCAGCGACATCACCGGTGCCGTGGTAGCGCGCGCCGTGAATGCGCAGGTTTACGAGAACTGGTCGGACGTATCGGGCTTGCTGATGGCCGATCCGCGTGTGGTGGACAATCCCGCGCCGATTTCGGAAGTGACCTACCGTGAAGTGCGCGAGCTGGCCTATAACGGTGCCAGCGTGTTTCAGGAAGAGGCCATTTTCCCGGTTTCGCAGGTCGGCATTCCCATCCACATCAAGAACACGAACGCCCCGCAAGACCCCGGCACCCGCATCGTGACTTCCCGCGACCCCGGCAAAACCACTCTGGCCGGTATTGCAGGCCGTGTCGGTTTCAAGACCATCTATCTGGAAAAAGCGCTCATGAACCAGCAGCGCGGTTTCGGCCGCCGGGTGCTCGAAGTGCTCGAATCGCACAATATCTCCTTCGAGCACATGCCCACCGCCATCGATTCGATGTCGGTGATTATGTCGAGCGAGCAGATCGAAGAGCACGAAGCCAGCGTGATCGAAGAGCTTACCCGCACCTTGCAGCCCGACCGCGTGGAGACGATTGGCGATTTAGCGCTCATCGCCACCGTGGGCGAAGGCATGGCCTACCGTGTGGGCGTGGCCGGACGTTTGTTCACGGCCTTGCAAGAAGCCAAGGTCAACGTGCGCATGATCTCCCAGGGTGCCAGCGAAATCAACGTGATTGTGGGCGTGGCGGCGCAGGATTATGAAACTGCGGTGCGCGCGATTTACGAAGAGTTTAACGAGGCGTAATACTCTTGCGTGTTCATAGCACGCAAAGCCTTCGGCTACGCTAACTTCGTCGCAAGTTTTCGCGATTAACGACAGGAAAGAGTAGGGGCATGGCGTGCCATGCCCACGAACGTCGTCATTTATCCGCACATACCGCCAAACGGTAGGGGCGCATGGCAATGCGCCCACGAGTGTTTTGCAAACCGAGTCATTGAAAAATAACGGTTCGTCTACGCTCGTGGGCATGGCACGCCATGCCCCTACGAATCTCGTTCTCGTGATACGGTTGAGATGAGCGGAGATGCTCAGGGCGCAGCATGCTGCGCCCCTACGGGGTCGTTTATTACGGTGCCGCCAGGTGATACTGGAACCAGCCAATGGTCAGCGTGCGGCTATAGAGCGGCACTTCGTGGCCGTCGCCGAAGAGGAAATTCGCAAAATTGCCCGGTTGGCCTAAAATCTCCCACAACGCATTCAGCCGCAAACCGACATCAGGCAGGGTTTCGTTGTTGTCGTAGGTGCGGTCGGTCATGGCACCGATGTGCAGGAATGGACGCGGTGCGACCAGCGCGGCGAATTCGTACATTTCCACTGGCAGCAAACCGCCGGTTTCGTTCTGCTTGTCGAGGATAGTGCGTAATTTGGGAATATAGATATACCAATGATCGCGCGACCAGTGGTAGCGGTCGGGGTTGTCCTGCCAGGTGGTGAGGCCGCAACTGTAGACGCCGCATTTTACCCGTTCATCGAAAGCCGCCGTCCACATGGTGCCGTGCCCGCCCAGCGAATGGCCCACGCAGCCCAGGCGCGTGGGATCGACTTCCGGGAGCGAGCAAAGAATATCCAGCGCCCGCGAACCGTCCCAGGCCGCTTTGCCGGCCGCCGACCAGTTGGGATGGCGTTCATAAAACGAGGCCGTATCGTAAGGCCGCACGCCTTCAGGCAAACGGTCGCCACTGCATACGTGATCGGGGGCCAGGGCAATGAAGCCTTCATGTGCCAGGTATTTGGCGTAGCCGCGCCCCGGCTTGCCCGCACCAAGCTGGGTTTCCTTGGCGACATCCGAGGTGCCGTGCAAACACAAAACCGCAGCGCCCTGCCCTTGCGCGTTGACCAGCCGCTTTTCCAGCGGCGGAATCAGCAAATAAGCCCGCACCTCTTCACCCGGCTCGGCTTCGTAGCTGATGAGTAACTGGCGATACGCCGGCTGCTGCACTTCTTCGAGCACGGTGAAGCGCGGCTCAGGCACCACGGTTTGCGAAGGCTCACCCAATAGTTCGGTCAGCGTCTGTTTCAGGGCGGCACGCTTTTCCTGCCAGGCTTCGGGGGTATCGATGGTGGGGGTGTTATCGCGGTTGGGATCGACTGCCAGAATGTGGCGGAACTCTTTTTCGTTGCGGGGTTTGATAATCATGAGAGAACTTTACTGGTTAAGTTATTGGCCTGTAGAATAAATTTCTTCCTATCTTTTACGCAGGGCAGGTGCATTTATTTGCGAACCCCGAGCGTGAGCGACGGGCACGTTTTCTTTGCTTCCCCAGGTTTATTGCCCGTGCCCGTCGCTCACGCTCGGGATTCGCAAATAGAATTCAAACATAGACTACAAGTTTGGAAGACGCGATAAATCGCGTCTCTACCCGTTCGTTAACGATCCTCACAAAATTAAAGCCAAAGGCGATTGGCATGTTGCCAACCGCCTCATATTTTAAGCCTTCACGTTCAACCAACCCAGATAACGGTTGGCTTCATCGAGTTTCTTACGCAGTTCAAAAGCGGTTTGAAGTTGCGGATTGGAGAAAATAGGCCGCAAATTCCGAATACCGTAACCCGGCACCAGGCGCGTTTGAGGACGCGGCAGGGTCGGTGCCATCTTGATGATACGCGCGCGCCAGTTCAGTGGCCGCATGGTAATCATCGAGTCATCGAAGGTGCGCTGCTCTTCCTCATCTTTCTTGCGAGCATAGTTGGCATCGAGCTGGGCCACCATACGCCAGTGCTCGATTGCCTTTTCCACCTGTTTATCGAGGTAGTAGGAAAGACCGATGTTAGAGTGCGTGGCCGGTGAACGCGGCTGGATTTGCAAGCTGCGGCGGAACGATTCGATGGCCGAATCGAAACGCTCGGCGCGGGCAAAACACAAGCCCATCGCCGAAAGCACATCGGCGTTGAGCGGTTCGAGGCGATGCGCCGTCATGTAGAACTTGATGGCTTCTTCCCACCGTTTTTCCAGATAGTGGATGTAGGCGATGTTGCAGTGCAGATCGACGTTGTTCGGTTCGAATTTCAACGCATGCAACCACGAGGTGAGCGCGTCTTTATAGCGCTTCCCGGCGGCATGGCCCACGCCCATCAGGTAATAGGCCGGGGCAAATGAAGCGTCGCGTTCGGTGACGATTTGCAACTGCTGCGCCGCCGTATCGCGGAAGCCCATCAAATACTGGCAGAGCGAAGCGTTATAGAGAGCGGCGGTGAGATCGGGCCGGGTATCGAGTGCCGAACCGAATTGCCCCGAGGCATTGGCCCAGTGCTGCTCGTCGCCCCGCTCCATGATGAGCAGTGCCAGAAGGAACAGGCTTTCTGCGCTTTTGGGATTAACCTTGAGCGCCTGCACGATGACTTTGGCGGCATCATCGCGCTTGTCGCTATCGATGAGAGCCAGTGCCAGGTCGGCAAAGGCCACGCGATGGCGGGAGTTGATTTGCAGTGCCCGCTTGAGATGCTTCATGGCTTCGGGCAAGAGTTCTTCCTTGCCGCGCAGCAGGTAGGCTGCGCCCAGCACCACGTGTACGTCGGGCGCGTTGGGGTTGAGCTGGAAGGCATGGCGCAAATGCTCGACACCCGCTTCTGGCTTGCCGTGTTCGATATAAGCGCGTCCCAGGTTGTAATAGACCTCGAACTCGGCACGGTCGTGGCTTCCGGCGCGCTGGAAGCGCATCATGCCTTCATCCAGGCGGCCCATTGCCGATAAGACCACGCCCAGGTGGTTGGAAGTCACCGGGTCGGGACTCTCGGTGAACTCCTCGATCTGTCGCGCCGTATCGAGAAATTTGAAAGCCAGCGGCAACTGTCCCTGCTCATAGGCCAAAACACCCAGGTTATTAAGCACACGGGTATGGCTGGGGTCCATGCGCAGAGCTGCATACAGGCGCGAAACCGCAGCATCGGCCAGGCCCAGCCCGGCTTCGGCCATTGCGAGGTTGTTCAGCAGGTCGGCGGAGGCGTCCTTGCCTTCAAGCTGGCGGATATCGAGCGAATCGTCGCGATAGATGTCGTGTCCGGCCACGAATTCCACGGCATCGGGGTCGTCTTCGGCTAATTGCGGTTTGGCCACTGCCGCCTTGACTGTTTCGCCCTCCGCTCCATCTGCGCCGTTGCGCTGCAGGGTGACGGTATGGGTTGCGGCCGCCTCGAGTGCGAATTTCGCTTCACCGGCTTTATCCTGTAAAAGATAGGCAAGCCCGCGAATTGTCTGGGCGTCGTCGTGAAACTCTTCGGCGATTTGAGTGTCTTCATACCAAAGCTTTTCAATGGCAGCGACCGCATCGAGAGCCGCCTGTGCGCGCCGGGCTTGCAGGGCAATCAGTGCAATATTGTAAAGCAACAGCACCTTATCGGGCCATTTTTGATGCGCTTTGCCCAAAATTTCCAGGGCCGGAAGCGCCTGACCACGCTCGGCCAGGACGATGGCGTAGTTGACAGCGGTTTCGTAATCGTTGGGGTTCAGCTCGTAGGCACGCTGCAAATGGGCGTTGGCACGCTCCAGATGACCGTCTAAATAGGTCACCAGGCCCATGGCGCGCTGCAACTCGAAGCTGCCGGTGGTCTTTTCGAGATTCTCTTCCAACTGCTCCTGGAGAGGGTCGATAATGGCGCGAAACTGCTTTTCGAGCTTGGCTTGCAGGCTTTCCTGCTTGCGCCGTGCGAGCATGCCACCCGGACGAGGCATCTCCTCCGCCATAGACAGGCCGTGGGCACCGCCTTCGGGTGCATCCACATACAATGTCCAGCGACAGGTGGGACAGTAATTCGAATTCTCAGCGGTGCGACTGCCGCACCGCCCGCAAATCATACGAGACACAGAAATACTTGGAAATGAATAATAGTATTAGTTCTTGCGACAGGGTGCGACCGTGCGATGCGACGAATGGAATAATAAGACTGCGGTGACGCTTTCAGTTTATCAGAAAAACCCTCGCTCTCGAATACGAATCCTACTTCCAGAGAAAAGAACCGGTACAGGGCACTCGATTAAAAACGCGTCGCTCCTTGCGATTATGTGAATAAAATCGTCTTGGGGTGGAGTTACTACTCTATGCTTACCATATTTGCGTTTAGATCTTAGGTCTTAGAGTTTAGATCTTAGGAGGGGCCTGGCAGAGCGAGAGACCTCTATCCTCATCTCTAAAATCTAAGTCCTGCCGTTCCCATCTGTGTTTATCTGTGGTTCATTCAATAAATTGTAAAATTGGTGTTACTAGTCCGTAGAATAAGTCTTTAATATGTCCGAGCACTTAGTAGACGAGGCTTTTAACTCAATTTGCGAACCCCGAGCGTGAGCGACGGGCACAAGCAATGAACCTGGTGAAGCAAAGAAAACGTGCCCGTCGCTCACGCTCAGGGTTCGCAAATAAATGCACCCGCCCTGCGCAAAAATAGGAATAAATTTATTTTACAGACCAGTTGCCCTTAAAACCCCCTATTCCTTATGCATGAAATCGATACCTCCGGCATCCGCGTCCAGGTTTTGTGGGGCGGGCATCACCACTGGCAGAGCGGTGATGAATACCATCACGATCCCTGGCAGTATCTGGACGTGCGCTTTCTCTACAAGCTGTGGCTGGTGCAGCGCGGGACGGTCGAAGTGCGTTCGGGCGATCAATTTTGGCAGATTGAAGCGGGGCAAGTATGTCTGCTCCCCATCAGCCTGGAGCACCGGGTGCGCACGCCCGGCCCCACGACTTGGTTCACCATAGGGCTGCACCTCACCGCTTTCCAGCAATTCAACCTTCTGCACAACGTCACCCTGCCCGCCCAGTGGAGGCTCCCGGACTCCGAATTTGCCCTGATGGAGGCGTTGGCCGAACAAATCATGCTGCACAAATACCGTCCCCAGATGCGTGAGCAACTCATCCTCAACGGGTTGGGCCAGGCGATTCTGGGGTTTTGCTGGCCGCACTTGAGCCACGATTCCATTGCTGCTTCCATCCACTCTTCGCTACCCGACTGGCTCAAGCGCGTGCTGGAGCAGATCGACCTCGACCCTTCCTGCCACATCACCAACCTGGCCCGCGATGCCGGATTCAGCCCCTCGCAATTTCGCCGCATTTTTCATCAGCATGTCGGCACTGCGCCGCGCGATTACCTGGTGGCCAAGCGGATGGAAATGGCCTGTCACTACCTGGAATATACCACGCTCTCACTGCGCCACATCGCGGCAAAAATCGGTATTCACAACGTGCCCCATTTCTCGCGGGCTTTCAAAAAAACCTTCGGTATCACGCCTTCGCAATATCGCTCTTCGCTCAACACTCATCAACAGGATTACCCTTCCATGAGCGAAAAAGCACACTCTATAGGCGAAAACCCGTCGTAAAACCGAGTTTAGGTGCAATCGGTAACGGGAATAATTTGAGGAGAGATCAATCAAGGAGCACCATTTCCTCAATGTCCCACGCCAATTCCCTTTTCTACTACAATCCCGCCGTCATCAAGCCGACAAGCGCCTCGCTGGAAGCCGACGTGTGTATCTATGGCGGCAACGCAGGTGGTATCATCGCCGCCGTGCAAGCCGCCAAAATGGGCCTCTGCGCCGTTGTGCTGGAACCGAGCAATGCCATCGGCGGCATGACGGCCAGCGGCCTGAGTTGCACCGATGCCGGGGCCACCGCTGGAATCGGCGGCTTGTCGCGCGAATTCTACCAGCGTTGCGGCCGCTATTACGGCGTAGAAATCGAATGGCGCTTCGAGCCGCATATCGCCGAAAAAGTGCTGCGCGAGATGCTGGAAGAATCGGGCGCAGCGATTTACTTCTCTCAATTTCTTCACCGCGTGGAAAAAAACGGCGAGCGCATTACCGCCATCGAGCTGGAAGGCGGCCTGCGGGTGGCGGCCAAAGCCTTCATCGACTGCTCCTACGAAGGCGACCTCATGGCCCAGGCCGGGGTGAGCTACCATGTGGGCCGCGAGAGCAACAGCGTTTACGGCGAGCTTTACAACGGCTCGCAGGTCATGGATCGCCACCAGTTTTACTTTCCGGTCGATCCCTATCTCGTGCCGGGCGACCCTTCCAGCGGATTATTGCCCGGCATCGAAAGCGGGCAAGCGGTGGACGGCGTGGGCGACCATCGTATCCAGGCCTACAACTTCCGCCTCTGCCTGAGCAACGACCCCGATAACCAGGTCGATTTCGAAAAGCCCGAAAACTACGACGCGAGCGAATATGAATTGTCGGTGCGCTACACACAGGCAGGCTACCCTCACCCGATCTGCAAGACGGGGGGCAAGATTCGCGGCAATAAAATCGATATGAACAACTTCGGGGCGGTTTCGAGCGACTTCATCGGGCGTAACTACGCCTACCCCGAAGGCGACTACGCCACCCGCGAAAAAATCTTCCAGCAGCACGTCACCTATCATAAGGGCTTGATGTGGTTCTGGCGCAACGACCCGCGCGTGCCGCGCGAACACCGCGAATTCCTGGCACCCTGGGGGCTGGCCGCCGATGAATTCGAGCGCACCGGCCACTGGCCGCATCAGCTTTATATCCGTGAAGCCCGCCGCATGGTTTCGGATTACGTCATGACCGAACACCACTGCCTGGGCAAGGCGTTCGTGGAAGACCCCATCGGTATGGCGTCTTACACCATGGACTCGCACAACACCCGCCGCATCGTGCGCGACGGGCGGGTTCTCAACGAGGGCAACGTGGAGATCGTCGAAACCCAGCCGTTCAGCATTTCCCACAAATCCATCGTGCCGGGGCGAGGCGAATGCGAGAATTTGCTGGTCCCGGTGTGCATGTCGGCTTCACACATTTCTTACGGCTCCATCCGCATGGAACCGGTGTTCATGATTCTGGGCCAGACCGCCGCCACCATCGCCGCGATTGCCATTGAAAACAACTGTAGCGTGCAGGATGTGACCTACGACGAACTGCTTCCAGAACAGGAACGCCAGGAGCAGGTATTGGAACTGGACACTTCGCAGGTGTTGGAAACGATTTACTAAGGCTTAACGATGAATTATGAGTGATGAATGATGAACCATAAAAGTTCGGCGTATTTAATTCATCGTTCATCATTCATCATTCATCGTTCTACTGGTCATTAAGCTTCTGTAATACACTCACATAAGGAGATATTGCCATGCAACTTCAAAACTCCCGGAGGAAAGCGTTTACGCTCATCGAACTTTTGGTCGTCATTGCTATCATAGCTATCCTCGCCGCCATCCTGTTTCCCGTGTTCGCGCGGGCGCGGGAAAATGCACGGCGCACGAGCTGCATGAGTAATCTCAAGCAGATGGGGCTGGCGGCGATGCAGTATGTGCAGGACTACGATGAATCCTACCCTCGCAATCTCATCGCCACCAGCGAGACGGCTCCCGATGGCGAATCCTGGCAAACCGGCTACTGGTATTGGCCGCAGATGCTCTACCCTTACCATAAGAGCAGGCAAGTATTTTATTGCCCTTCATCGTCGGAACCGAGCACCACGCCGCCCATCACCCGGCATTATGGGGCCAATACCGCCATCATCGTCTATGATGCTTCTGCGCCGAAAACCTCCCTGGCATCTATCGTCACCCCGGCGGCAACCTACATGCTGACCGATTCCGGTGCCTTACGCATCGACCGCAGTTGGACGCGTACCCTGGCCAGCAATAACTATTATCTCCCGGGAGCTGGCAGCGCAGGCAATCCCTGCGGCACCGTTATAGCTAACGCCAAGGCCGACTGCGAAACCGGACGCCACTTCGGCGGTGTGAACGTGGCTTTTGCCGATGGACACGTCAAATGGCTCAAGTCGTCGGTTTTGTATACGGAGGCGGGCAGGAGCAACGGTGCGTGGTCGCTTAATGTGCAATGATATTGATACGCTTGTTCCATTCTCTAAGGAAGTGATACAAATTTAAAGCGTTCTTTTCCCCTCACCCCAGCCCTCTCCCCGAAGGGGCGAGGGGGCACGCTGCACTTACTTTAACGCACCACACAGAGTGAAGCGTAGCGGCTCGTGCTCCCCTCTCCTGTTCTGGGAGAGGGGCCGGGGGTGAGGGGTGAGCCTATTAAATTTGTGTCGTCTTCTCAGCTAATACCAACCCCACAAATTAAGTTCCTATCCCAATTCTAAAAAACATTCTGTGCCACACATTATTTGATAGGAGTTTAATTTTCAGGATTGGTATAAGAGTTATGCACACAGGTGTTCACCGTTTGGCGTTTTCACTTTTATCTCACCGACTCAGGCTCTTTCCATGACCGCTCCACTCAAACTCATTTTCGCCCTGCTGGCCGTTTTGGGCTTCACTCCACTTCACTGTATGGCACAACCTCTCACCCTGGCCCGGGACGGGCAAACCACTTATGGCATCGTGCTGGCTGCCGATGCCATCCCCGCAGAAAAGACTGCCGCGACCTTGCTCGGCAACTATCTCAAGCAAATCACCGGGGCCGATTTCCCACTCGTCGATGAAGCTCAAACCCAACAGGATAAACCGTATCTCTGGGTTGGGGCCGGGCCGGGTGTCAAACGGCTGCTGCCGGGCCAGAACTGGGAGGCGCTGGGTGATGAAGGCATCGTCATCAAGAGCGTGGGGCCGCAACTGGTGCTGGCCGGTGGCCGCCCGCGCGGCGCGATTTATGCGGTGTTTCAATTCCTCGAAGACAGCCTGGGCTGCCGCTGGTGGTCGGCGACAGAGAAAACCATTCCCCACCAACCCAGCATCAGCCTGCCGCCGCAGGATACCGTCTACGTACCGCCGTTGGAATACCGGGATTTCTCCCGCAACAAACACATCCGCTACGACCCCAAATACGCTGAAATCGGCGTCTCCCTGCGTTCCAACGGGCTTAATAACCTGCCCGACAAAGAATGGGGCGGGCGGCGCAACATTCGCGGCTTCATCCACAGTTTCAACTATCTTCTGCCGGTCGGTAAGTATTTTAAGGAGCATCCCGAATGGTTCTCCGACCCGGCCAACGGTTTCAAACCCGCCACCGCCGCTTCGCCCGTGCCGCGCGACAACCAGGTGCAGCCCTGCTACAATGCCCCCGGTTTGAAAGAAGAGGTCATCAAAAACGCCACCGCCTGGCTCAAGCAGACGCCGGACGTGGATTATATTTCGCTTTCCATCAACGACAACCGGGGCTACTGCCGCGAGGAGGAATCGCTGGCTCTGGCCGAAGCCGAAGGCTCGCACGCCGCGCCGCTGCTGGAATTCATCAACAGCGTTTCACGCAGCCTGCGCGAGATTAAACCCGACCTCAAGGTCATTACCCTGGCCTACTATCACACCATCGCACCGCCCAAGACCGTGCGGCCCGACGATAATATCACCATCCTCTACGCGCCTATCACGGCCAATTTCGGCTACCCGCTGCAACACGAGAAGAACCGGGAAACCCGCGACAACCTGGCTGCCTGGCAGGCCATCACGCCTAAAGTGCTGGTGTGGAACTACGTCGGCAACTTTTTTTACCCCATGCTGCCCTATCCCAACTGGGACAGCCTGGCACCGGATATTCAAGGGCTGCATCGCGACGGCTTGATCGGCATTTTCAACGAAGGCCCGCTGTCGCAGGGCGATTTGCGCAGCGATTTTCAGGAGATGCGCACCTGGATTATCGGCCACATGCTGTGGGATCCAGGTAAACAGTTCGATACCCTGATGGACGCATTCCTCACCGGCTACTACGGCGCGGCCGCACCGCACCTGCGCGGCCATATTCGCAACGTGCAAGACAGCTTCAACCGGCAACGCCACAAGCTGACTGCGTTCCATGCCCAGTTCGACTTTCTCAGCATCGACACCATGAACCGCTCGACGCAGCTCTTCGACCTGGCCGAAGCGGCGGTGCGCGATAACCCCGAGGAACTGCGCCGCGTGCGGCACGAACGGCTGTCGCTGGAGTTTTCGTGGCTGCATCTTTACGACAGTCTCAAGCTGCAATCCAAACTGGGAAATAAACCGTTTTTAGGCTCGGCTGATCCGCAGGCGAAGCTGGACGAGTTACTGGCCAGCTTCCCCGATGCGCAGAAAAAAGAGTATAAGTATGGGCTGGAGAAATATGATTACGAGGGCCTGCGCAAGCGGGTCGCCTACGACTTCACTACCGAGCACCAGTTACCGGATTTTCTCGCCCAGCTACCGGCAGAGCGTGTTCACGTTTTCGAGCAGGGGATCTTTACTCTCAAGGAGTGGAGCAAGGACGTGACCTACGCAGCCGATGCCAAAGCCTCGGACGGCAAGGCGCTGCGGATGGAAACGACAGCGACCGATACGCTGGCCCAACTCATGTTGGAACCGTTCGCTTCTTTCTTCTCCGGTAAGAGCGCCGATATTTACGTGGCCGCGCGTATCACGAAGAAAGCCGGAGCCGTGCCGGCGGGAGATATTCTGGAAGTGGGCCTGAGCCACACCGAGGGCGGTGAACCGACCGCCGCGAAAAAGGTGGATGCTGCTGCGTTAGCTGATGAGGAGTATCACTGGATCAAAATTGAAAACCAGCCGCTGAAAGGGCGCAGCAGTGTTAATTTGAAAGTGCTGCAAAACGATGGGGTGGAAGAGCTTTATATAGACCGGGTTATTCTTGTGACACCATGAGGAACCGCGCGCGTAAGCGAGCCGGATTGAAGAAGCTTTTTACCATGCCCAGCCACCCTATAACGTTATCGTTATTGGGGAACAGAACAAGTAAAACTCTTCCTCAATCCGACTCGCTTACGCGCGCGGTTCTTCAACAACCACCCCGCAACGTTACCGTTATTGGGGGACAGAACAAGTAAAACTCTTCCTCAATCCGACTCGCTTACGCGCGCGGTTCTTCAACAACCACCCCGCAACGTTATCGTTATTGGGGGACAGAACAAGTAAAACTCTTCCTCAATCCGGCTCGCTTACGCGCGCGGTTCTTCAATTACGACAGATCAACGTTGGTCAAATTCTCATCGGCTGCGTTCTGGATGAGCAGCGAGGTGCGGGAAGAGCGCAACACTTCCTGCGTGGTGAGCGAGGTTTCGGTGGCACCGCCCACACCCTGCAAGAAAGCATCGAGGTATTCACCGGGAGCGGCTTCATCGGGTTCGACGACGCGGCTTTCTTTTTCGCCGTTCTTGTAGAGCGTAAAGCCGGGCGAATTGTATTCGAACTCGGCCACGCCGCCATCGCCCCACACCGTCACACGCCAGTACAGCGGGAAGGTGTAGCCGTGGCTATCGGGGGCGCAGTAGGAAACGTCGCCCAATACACCGGCACCGTTTTCCAGGGTCAGCATCATCTGTGCGGCGTCGCGAAAATGCGGCACTTCGGCAAGACGGGCGTTCCAGTTACGGGCGGCATTGGCCTGGCTGAACTGCAAGCCGGTAAGCCAAGGAATGAAGTCGATGGCGTGGATGGCGATATCGTTGATGGTGCCGCCGTGCTTGCCCTCTTCAAAGAACCACTCGGCGCGGGTGCCGTAATTCAGCGGATGCTGGCCGCCGAACGAAACCGCGACGATATCGCCCAGTTCGCCTTCGGCGATGAGGCGGCGCAGGCGGCGCAGGGCGCCATTGCTGCGGACATCGAGCATACAGCCCAGAGTGAGGTTCTTTTCTGCGGCCAGTTTTTCGATCTCATCGAGTTCTTCCAACGTGGTGCAAATCGGCTTGTCGCTGAGCACGTGCTTGCCGCGCTTAAGGGCTTCGATGGCGCGTCCGCCGCGAGCGACGAAATAATCGCCGATAGCTACGGCATCACATTCGACTTCATCGAGCATCTGCGCGTAAGAGTCGTAGACATGCTCGAACTTACCGTCTTTGAGAAGCTGTTCGCGGGTGGGGGCATGCTCTTCACAAACCGCAACCAGTTCGACATCGCTGCGCTCTTGCAAGCGTCCCACGACATCGTAAATATGGCCATGACGAAAACCGACGACGACGAATTTCAATGACATCTTTTTCCTTTTTTCAATACTTTCGGGCACACATCAAGTGGTGTGCCCGAGTTATTTTCCCGGTTAAACACAGCCGGGCCGTTCAACTCATTTTGGCGCACAATGGAAAATGAAGCAAGACATGTACGGTTTTATAGCACGCAAAGCCTTCGGCACCGCTAACTGCGTCGCGAGTTTTAATTAGCCACAGATTGACACAGATTACACAGATTGTGGGCATAGAGCCGTTTCAACGTCTCACTCTGCCATCTATTAACGAAGAACGTCTGCTTATTGCGACTTTAACACTCATCTGTGTAATCTGTGTCAATCTGTGGCTAAAATTTATTTCACGAGGCCATCCCCGCCCGGTTGCCTACTTCTGCATTCTGCATTCACACTTCTGACTTAAAACTTCGCCGTATAGTCCACACCATCCCAGTTCGGCGGGGGCGGGTTTTTAATGAAATGTTCACAGCGTTTTTTGAAGAGCAACGCCACGCCATCGTCGGGATAGGCGGCGAGAATTTGATACAGGCAGGGCAGAGCTTCATCCCACAACCGGGAACGATAGTAGCTCAGCATATCGATGCTTAAAGCCACCAATTCTTCTGCGCGCAGTAATTCGTCTTTGCTCATGGTATCGCGAAAACCCAGCGGTTCGAAGATTTGCACGATTCCGTTGCGGCCCTTCACCCGCACGAAGTCGATGGGGCGCACCACCAGCTTGTCGGCGACCGCTAAAAAGGTGACATCGGAAATCAGGGATTGTGTGCCATATAAGCGATTGAGATGCTCCAGGCGGCTCGCCACATTCACGCTATCGCCGATGACGGTGTAGTTGAGCCGCTGCTCACTGCCGATATTACCGACAATGACCTTACCGGTATGCACTGCCATGCGCACATGCACCGGCGGCAAGCCGCGTTCTTGCCACCGGCGGCGCAGACTTTTCATTCGCTGCTGGTTTTGCAGCATCGCCCGGCAGGCCAATTCTGCGTGATTTTCCTGGGGTTCGGGCGCGCCCCAGAACGCCATGATGCTATCGCCGATATATTTATCGATGGTGCCGCCCGATTCGGAGATGCCCTGGCTCAAGTCACCTAAATACTCACCCAGCAAATTCAGAAGGTCCGCTGCTTTGAGCTGTTCTGCCAGACCGACGAAATCCACAATGTCGCAGAAATAAATCGATAGTTCGCGCTGCTCGCCGCCGATCACCGGCTCTGTTCCGGTTGCCAGCACACGCTGAATTAAATCGAGCGGGACAAAACGGCTAAACGAATTCAGGCCGAGCTTCATGTGGTTGACACTGTTGGCCAGTTCATCGACTTCCATCAGCATCGAACCCGGCGTCGGCGGCATGTCGAGTTCCATCGCCCGCACTTTCGCCAATTGTTGCACCGTGATGCTGAGCGGCCTTGTCACCGCAAGGGAGATCAGCCAGCCGACGATGAGTCCTAAGGCCAGCGCAATAATCGTGGTGAGGCCGATGGTTTGCTCGTGTGTATTCAACTGTCCTACCAACTCTTGCATCGGCACCAAAAGCCCGACACTAATGGTGGGATCGGGAGTTCCTTCGAGGCGGCGATAGGCAATGAAATATTCGCTTTTAGGCCCTTTGCTGCCCGGAGCGATAATTTTGCCCATCGAACTCGGCCCCTGCCTGTTGGCTTGCCTGACCCACTTCACCACTTCTCGCAGAACAGGATCTCGTGTTTCCTGCAGGCGAACGATCTCGTTTGTCTTCCCCACCCGACGAAACAGCAGGTCCCGATTGGGGTGGGCAATCAAAGCGGTGGCTTCATTTTGCCGGATATCGACCACGAAGGCATGGCCGGTACGGCCGACCTGAATCTCATCGAGAAACTCCGACAGGTTACTACTGGTAAAGTTGGCCGAAACGACGTAGGACAAACGATTATAGGAATGGATCGGAGTGGCGAAACTAAGCCCCGGATAGGCCAGGCCATCGGCTTCGACGATGGGATAACTATCGGTCCAGACGGCCTTGCCTTCCTGCTTGGCCGCTTTGAAATAAGGACGCGAGCGAGGATCGTAGTGATGCTGCCGATCAATACGCGTCACTACCCGCTCCGAACCGATGTAGTTGAGGTAGGTCTGTGTCGCGATGCCATTGACAGGCTGCGTCATTTCCACAGCTACCAGGCTATTGCCCTGGCGCTCGACCTGGGCATATTCCCCACGCTGGGCAAAAGAAACCGAAAGCGAAGAAAGCTGGGGGTATACCTCCAGCAAGATGCGTAGCCGGGAAGTGATGAGAGGGAGATCGCTATAACGGAGAGGGCGTTGACGTTGGCGTTCGAGTTCCGTGAGATATTGAGAAGTGGCAGCACTTACACTTTGAGCGTCTTTGAGATAATCCCAGGTTTTTTCCTCGACCCGCGACAATGCTTCCACGGAGAGTGCTTCAGCCATGCTTTCAACATTTGATCGCACACCCTGGCTCGCGCTAATCCACACAGCAAGACACGTCCCTAATAGGAGGGTCGTGATACTGGTGAGCACAGTGACTCTTAAAGAAACTTTCGCCCTATGCAAATTTGAGCCTCTTTTAAAAAGCGGCATCGACTCGCTTTTATTTGTTTAATATTGCGGCACTTCGACTTTTAAACGAACAGCACGTCAGCGATTTCATAGCTCCCCGGAATCGCTCTTAACATTCTGTAAATTAAGTTTTTACGCATACAGGCACTCATAATCGACGTCATGAATTCAATTTGCGAACCCCGAGCGTGAGCGAGTGGGCACGATTTCTTTACTTTATCAGGCTCTTTGCCCGTGCCCGTCGCTTACGCTCGGGGTTCGCAAATAAATGCACTTGCCCTGCACAAAAGTGCAAAAAACTTAACTTACAACGCTCTTAGCAAACGACAAAAATAATTTTGATATCAGCTTTCAATAGACTTAGAAGCAGATAAATGACAATTTGAGTTCAATTACCCGCAGTCTATTTCAAGGCACGAGGCGTTTCAGCGCAAAAACGATTCCAAATCAATCAAATTTTCTCAAATTAATAATTTTCTGTGGCATAACACCAACCCTCATAGCTTGAAGGTTTGCTCGACACCGTCCCAGGATGCCGGTGGCGGGTTCTGGGCATAGGCCTGGCAGGAAGTTTTGAAGAGCACAGCGACGCTATCGCCGGGCAAGATTTCGAGAATGGCATCGAAGCATTCAACCGCTTCTTGCCAGCGCCGGGCACGATAAAGGGCCAGAGCACGTTCACTGATTTCCACGACATGCAGAGAGCGTTCCTGTTCGGCAGGCTCCATTTCGCCTTCAAAACCAAACGGTTCGAAAATTTGCAGAGCCGCTTCCCGGCCCTCGACGCGCACCCAATCGACCGGGCGGGCGATTAAACCGGCACCAATCGCCTGCCGGGTGGCATCGGAGATGAGAATCGACGTCCCATAAAGCCGGTTCAGGTTTTCCAGACGGCTGGCCACGTTGACCGTATCGCCGATCACGGAATAATTCAGGCGGTGCTCGCTGCCGATATTACCAACCAGCACCGTGCCGGTGTGGAGTGCCATGCGGACGTGAAGGGGAGGCAACTGTCGCTCTTGGAGCCGCACCCGCAACTTTTCCATTCTCCGGCAATTCCTCAAAAGAGCGCGGCAGGCGATGGCAGCATGGTCGGGCAACGGTTCAGGAGCGCCCCAGAAAGCCATGATGCTATCGCCGATGTATTTATCGATGGTGCCACCCGAGAAGGTTATCTCTTCACTGAGTTCGCCCAGGCATTCACTCAGAAGCTGCAATAATTCCTGGGGCGACATCTTCTCGGCCACTGTCGTAAAACCGGCGATATCGCAAAAGTGTACCGTCAACTCGCGCATTTCACCGCCCAGCACCGGGTCGGTGCCGGTTGCCAGCACGCGGCTGACTAAATCGGTCGGTACATAGCGGCTGAAGGCGCGCAAACTCACTTTCATCTGTTCGACGCTATTGGCCAACTCACTCACCTCGATAAGGACCGAACTCATGAGTGGAGGAAGATCGAACTTCATCTCGCCCACCTCTGAAAGCTGGCGCACTGCGGCCTGTAGCGGCCGCGATACCGCCAGTGAAATCAACCAACTGACGATGAGGCCCAAAGAGATGGCAATAATAGCCACGCCGCTGATAGTGCGTTCGTGAGCGGCAAACGGTCCAATTAACTCGACGGCCGGAATGATGGTTCCAATACTGAGTCCCGGCGAGGGAGTGCCCTCAATATTGCGGATAGGAGCATAGGAAACGAAGTATTCGTGTGCTCCGACAGTGCCGGTAACGCTATTGCCACCAACCTTCACCTTGCCGACATAGACACCATTTTTATCGCGGTATTTGACAATGCTGCCCATCGCTTCACGCAAAACGACATCGTTTACCTGCCCGATACGCGCCAGTTCCGTCGTGTTGCCCCGTTTTTGCAAAAGGAGATCGGAATTGGGATGGGCCAGCAGCACATGGCCGCCACCGCTGCGATCATCGATCACGAAGGCATAGCCGGTGCGACCCACTTTAATGTCCTGCAAAAAATGGCAGAGCCTGGCGCTGGTGAAATCGGCTGTCACTACATAAGCAAGCCGCTTGCCGGAATAGACCGGCATCGCCAGGCTCAATCCTGGATAGGTGATGCCATCGGGTTCAACGAAGGGGTAGCTGTCAGTCCACACTCCCTTACCGGCATGCACCGCAGCTTTAAAAAACGGGCGGGTGCGGGGATCGTAGCGGTGGTTGGGATCGATGCGGGTAATGACGCGCCGAGCATCGTTATAGGCAATATAAGTTTGGGTGGCGACGCCGTTCACCGGGCGCGTCATTTCCACCGCGCTCAACTTGTCGCCATCGCGTTGGACATGGGCATACTCGCCATGTGCAGCAAAAGAAACCGAAAGGTAAGAAAGGCCGGGATAAACCTGGATAATCTCGTGGAGGTGGGTGGTCAGTTCGGGTAAGTCGGCCACCGCAAGCGAGCGGCCGCGCGCCCGCTCCATCTGCAAAACCCGGTTCCCCACCAGGGTGCCGGCAATTTGGGCGTTATCCAATTGGGCCTTGGTCTGCTCTTCCACACGCGAGAGCGCTTCGTGCGAGGCGGCCTCTGCCATCACCTCGACGCTGGCACGCAAACCGCGAGTCGCACTCACCCAGACGATCGCAAAAGTCAGCAACAATAGAAAAACGATGCAACTGAGAAGCGTGATCCGAAGCGAAATTTTCGCGCTTCGCAAAATGGAAACTCCTTGTCTTATAAAAATTCTATAGCTTCACTGCCGCTCACATTGAATTAACCACAGATGGGAACGGCAGAGCTTAGACTTTAGAGCTTAGAACTTAGGCTCTTCGCTTTACCGCACCCCTCCTAATATCTAAAAAAATTGTCGCTAAATAAAAGATTGCGAAAACTTGCGACGAAGTTAGCGTGGCCGAAGGCTTTGCGTGCTATTGATCGTCAGAAGCAGAATGTTAGTTTCAGGAGCGGGGTTAATCCAATCTTAATCTCGCCGTTACTTTAACATGTTTTGGAGCTTGTTATACCCAAAGACGGAAGTTTCTCCGGTAGAAAAAGGGAAAATTACAACTTGAAAGTCTGCTCCACCCCATCCCATTCGTCGGCTGGCGGGTTTACGCTATAGACCTGGCACGAAGCTTTAAACAGGGAGGCAACGCCGTCGCCGGGCAGGATTTCCAGGATGGCATCGAAATAACGGGCCGCTTCATCCCATTTGCGGACACGATATAACTCCAACGCCTGTTGGCTCATCTCCACGACCTGTTTTGCCCGCTGCTCATCGCCTGGAGTCATTTCACCTTCGAAACCAAACGGCTCGAAGATTTCCAGGGTGCCTTCCCGTCCCTCGACACGCACCCAGTCGACCGGGCGGGCAATGAGTTTTTCACCGATCGCCTCACGGGTCGCATCGGAAATGAGAATTTGCGTCTTATAATAGCGGTTGAGGTTTTCCAGGCGGCTGGCCACGTTGACCGTATCGCCCAGCACCGAATAGTTCAGGCGATGCTCGCTGCCGATGTTGCCCACCAGTGCGTTTCCGCTATGGAGCGCCATGCGCACATGCAATGGCGGCAGGTTTCTTTCCAATAGCCTGATGCGTAATTCTTCCATCCGGTGACAGTTGCGGAGCAGAGCGCGACAGGCAATCGTTGCATGGTCGGGCAGCGGCTCCGGGGCGCCCCAAAAGGCCATGATGCTGTCACCGATGTATTTATCGATGGTGCCGCCTGAAAGCGTGATTTCTTCGCTGAGTTCGCCTAAACACTCGCTCAGGAGTTGGAGCAGTTCATGGGGCGGCATCTTTTCGGCGACGGCGCTAAACCCAGCGATGTCGCAAAAATGCACCGTTAACTGGCGCATCTCGCCGCCCAGCACCGGCTCCGCACCGGTTGCCAGCACACGGGTCACCAGGTCGGTCGGGACATAGCGGCTGAACGAACGCAGGCTGAGCTTCATCTGTTCCACGCTCACAGCCAAGTCGTTCACTTCAGTGAGCACCGAACCCATGACCGGCGGCAAGTTGAAGTCCATCGAGCTGACTTGCGAGAGCTGGCGCACCGCCGCCATCAGCGGACGCGACACGGCCATTGAGATGAGCCAACTCAGGATGAGTCCCAGCCCCAGGGCGATGATCCCCATGGTGGTAATGGTCATTTCGTGGGCGGCCAGTGAACCGGTCAGTTCGCTGGCCGGAACGATGGTGCCGATGCTCAAACCGGGAGAAGGCGTCCCTGCCAGGCGGGTGTATGAGACGAAAAACTCGCGTTTATCTCTTTTATCGGCCCCCACGATCTTTCCGGTGAACGCCCCATCCTTGCTTTTGTTCCGCCCCATGTGGAGCATTACCTGGCGCAGCGTGGCATCGCGCACCTGGCCGATGCGCACAATATCGGTGGTTTTCCCCTGCGGTTCAAGCAAGGTGGTGTGTACGGGGTGGGCTAACAGCGTCGAGCCTTTATTCTCGCGGTCATCGGCCACAAAGGCATAGCCCGTGTTCCCGACTTGAATGCCCTGCAAAAACTCGCACAGTTGAGCGCTGGAGAAATCTGCCGTCACGATATAGGCCAGACGGCCACCTACACGAATGGGAACCGCCAGGCTCAGGCCCGGATAGGTTTCCCCGTTCGCCTCCACAAAAGCGTAGCTATCGGTCCATATCGGCTTGGCGGAATTTTTAACCTGGTTGAAAAACGGGCGCGTGCGCGGATCGTAGCGGTGCTTTGGCTCGATTTGCGTCACGATACGATTGCCGTTTTTATAAGAGATGTGCTTCTGGCTCGCCACTCCATTGACCGGGGCGTTCATTTCAACGGCGCTCAGCACCCCACCCTTGCGCTGCACATGGGCATATTCGCCGCCTTTGACAAAGGAAACCGATATCGACGACAGGCTGGGGTGGGCCTGGATAATTTCATGAAATATCCGGGTAATCTCAGGCAGGTCGGACGCCGCCAGGGGATGCCCCTCTGTCTCTTCAAGTTCGACCAACCGGTTGGCAGCCTGCTCGCCTGCCAACTCGGCACGTTCGAGCTGCGCCTTGGTTTTTTCTTCGACACGCGCCAGCACTTCGCTCGACAGCGACTGCGCCATCACTTCAACGCTCGAACGCAAACCGCGTGAAGCACTTATCCAAACAATCGCAAAGATCAATACGAGCAACAGAACAATGCTGCTCAAGAGGGTGATACGGAGCGATATTTTGGGTCTTCGCAAAATTTATTTTCCTTTGATATTTCCGAATTTAAATCGAAGCTTTCAGCACAATCAGAGACAAAAGTCCCACTTAAATCCTAACGACTGATTTACTTTAACATTTTTATAACGTAGCTTGTCGGAATTGTATTTTGCCACCATCGGATTTTTCATTATTGAATTAACCACAGATGAACACAGATAAACACAGATTTTTTTAGAGCTTAGATCTTGGAACTTAGATCTTAGGAGAGGTATGGCAGAGTGAGGAACCTCACTCCTAAGTTCTAAGCTCTAAAATCTAAATTCTGCCGTTCCCATCTGTGTTTATCTGTGTTCATCTGTGGTTAATTTATAAAATCGGTATGAAAACAAAAGCGCACGTCCCAATTGCAGAACGTGCGCTCCCATTTTACACCAAGTTAATGACCACTTATTCGCTTTCGCTTTCGTAGCACGAATAATAATAGGGCGTTTCGGCTTCGAACTCACCGGCGCAGGTATCGACCATCTTATACACCGGCGCGATGCCATACTGCTTACGTAAGGCACGGATTTCGGTTTCCTTGGCGCCCACCAGTTCGGCGATGTGGTGGTCGTTGAAGCCCAGTTTCTTGGTTTCGAGCATCACTTCAGCGGTAATCTCGCCAATCGACTTGCCGCGCAGGAACTGCTCCTGGTCGATGAGACGCTTGAGCTTGACCAGGAACCAGCGATCGACGTTGGTAATCTGGTGAATCTCTTCCACCAGCATACCACGGCGCAGCGCCTCGAAGATGAGGAAGATGCGCTCGTCGGTCGGCACGCGCATGCCTTCTTCGATCTCCATTTCGCTCAGCAGCGAAACACCCTTGCTGCGTAGGCCCAGCACACCGATTTCCAGCGAGCGTAGCGCCTTCATCAGCGCGCTCTCGAAGCTGCGGTCGATGCTCATCACTTCGCCGGTCGCCTTCATCTGGGTAGTGACGCGGCGGTCGGAGGTGTGGAACTTGTCGAACGGCCAGCGCGGGATTTTCACCACGCAATAGTCGAGCGCGGGCTCGAAACAGGCTAAAGTCTTCTGGGTGACGGCGTTGGGGATTTCATCGAGGTGGAAACCAATGGCGATTTTGGCCGAGACGCGCGCGATAGGGTAACCGGTCGCTTTCGAAGCCAGCGCCGAAGAGCGCGACACGCGCGGGTTGACTTCGATGACGTAGTAGCTCGCAGAGTGCGGGTCGAGCGCCAACTGCACGTTGCAGCCGCCTTCGATGCCCAGGGCGCGGATGATTTCGAGCGACGCCGTGCGCAGCATCTGGTACTCTTTATCGGAGAGCGTCTGCGAGGGCGCGACCACGATGGAGTCGCCGGTGTGGACGCCCATGGGGTCGAAGTTTTCCATGTTACAGATGGTGATGGCGGTGTCGTTGGCATCGCGCATCACTTCGTATTCGACTTCCTTCCAGCCCTTGAGGTAGCGTTCCAGCAAAATCTGGTGGATGAGCGAGCGGTCGATGCCCGAGCGCACGAACTGCTCGAACTGCTCGTCGTTGTGCGCGATGCCGCCGCCGGTGCCGCCCAGGGTGTAGGCGGGACGGATGATGAGCGGATAGCCCACCTGGTCGCGGAAGGCGCGGGCTTCTTCGGCGGTTTCGCAGATGGCGCTTTCGGGAATCGGCTGGCCGATCTCCTGCATGGTGGCCTTGAAGAGGTCGCGGTCTTCAGCCTTCTTGATGGAGGTAAGCGGCGTGCCCAGCAGCTCGACGTTGTACTTCTCCAGAATGCCCGCCTCGGCCAACTGGTAGGCGAGGTTCAACCCGGTCTGCCCACCCAGCGAGGGCAGTAAGCCGTCGGGCTTTTCCTTGGCGATGATCTGCTCCAGGAAGTCGAGCGTGAGCGGCTCAATGTATACCGCGTCGGCGGTTTCGGCATCGGTCATGATGGTGGCCGGATTGGAGTTCACCAGCACCACCGAAACACCTTCCTCACGCAGCGAAGCGCAAGCCTGGGTACCGGCATAGTCGAACTCGGCCGCCTGCCCGATGACGATGGGACCCGAACCGATGACCATTACTTTGTTAATGTCTTGTCTTTTAGGCATATGTTCCGTTATTTCATAGCACGCTAACTACGTTCGCAAACTTCGTCGCGAGTTTTCGCGATAACGACTTTAGATATTGTGCTTATTTGTAAATTGATAGCGTTATGGGATGGCACGCTAACTATGTTCGCTAACTTCGTCGCAAGTTTCCGCGATAACGGCTTGAGGAGAACGCGCGGTTTCGTAGATTTTTCGTTTAATCTGTGGCTGGACACCAAAATTGAGAAGTAGTCCCAAGCTGTAGTCGGATGCTCTTAAGTAGTTGAGGAGTTGTGCCTCATGTTCAATCACAATCTTTTCAACGGCTTTGAGTTCTAACACCAGACAATTTTCTACCAGTAAATCAACGTAATAGTCTCCAACCTGCACACCTTTAAAATAGACCGGCGTTGCCTGCTGTTGCTGAACGAACAAATCTCGCTCTCGCAACTCCATCACCAACGCATTCTCGTAGACCTTTTCCAGAAAACCATAGCCCAGCGTATTATAGACGTCATAAAACGCCTTCACCACCTTGCTCGCGACGACCTCTCGATCTCTCATGTCTTTAATAGCGAAAACTCGCGACGAAGTTTGCGAACGTAGTTAGCGTGCTATCCCTTTTGCCCTTTCACGCTCGCTGCAAACTTATCGAAGAGGTGCGCATTGTCCTTCGGGCCGGGGCTGGCTTCGGGGTGGTATTGCACCGAGAAGACCGGCTTGGTTTTATGGCGCAGCCCCTCCACTGTATTGTCGTTCAGGTTCAGGTGGGTCACTTCCACATCTTCGGGCAGGGTGTCGGCGTCCAAAGCATAACCGTGGTTCTGCGAAGTGATATGCACTTTGCCGGTCGTCAGGTCCTTCACCGGATGGTTCGCACCACGGTGGCCGAATTTCAGTTTGTAGGTCTCGCCGCCATAGGCGCGGCCCAGGAGTTGGTGGCCCAGGCAGATGCCGAAGACCGGCAGTTCCGGCTTGAGGCTGAGCAGTTCGCGGATGTTATCGACTTCTTCCTGCAACGAGCGCGGGTCGCCGGGGCCGTTGGAGAGCATGACGCCATCGGGGTTCCAGGCCAGCACGTCTTGCGGGGTGGCGCTGTAGGGCAAGACCACCACTTCGAGGTCGCGCTCGGTCAGCGAACGCAGGATGTTGAACTTGGTGCCGTAGTCGAGCACGACCACGCGACCGGCTTTGCCGCTGGGCGCATCGCCCTGGGCGGGCAACGCTTCCTGGGGGGCGTTTTCGCCGTTTTGCCACTGGTAAATAGTGGTGGTGCTGACGTCGCGGGCGTAGGTGCCCGAGTCGTAATCGGGGATGGAGCGCAAAATCTCCAACCCGGCCTCGGCGGTGTGCTCGGTGGTGATCATGCCCATCATCACACCGTAGTCGCGCAGCTTTTTCACCAGCGCGCGCACGTCGATGCCCTGAATACCCACCAGGTTGTTCTGCTTGAGGTATTCATCGCCACCGGAGGTGCAGCGATAGTTCGAGGGGCTGTCGCACATCTCCTTCACGATGAACCCGGCGGCTTGCGGACGAATCGATTCGACATCGTCGTCGTTGATGCCGTAGTTGCCGATCAGCGGATAAGTGAGCGCCACCAACTGCCCGGCGTAGGACGGGTCGGTGAGAATCTCCTCGTAGCCGGTCATCGAGGTATTGAAGACCACCTCACCGGTCGCCGTACCCTGCGCGCCGATGTTAATGCCTTCATAAACCGTCCCGTCTGTAAGAATTAAAAGAGCTTTCATGTTCGTTTGTTTAACCGCGAAGATCGCAAAGTTCGCGAAGAATTTTTGAATTTAAATACCTTCGCGTTCTTTGCGGTGAATAATCTTTCCGTCTACGATCGTGGCGTGGACCACGCCTAACATTTCGTGGCCGTGGAACGGCGTGTTTTTCGATTTGCTCGACAACTGGTTCTTGTCTAAGACCCATTTTTCGCCGGGATCGAACACCGTCACATCGGCGCGCGCGCCCACTTTCAGGGTGCCGCCGTCCAGGTCGAGCACGCGGGCGGCTTCGCTGGTCATTTTTTCGATGATCTCGCCCAGCGACAAATGGCCTTCCAGCGCCTGAAGCGAAGTCGCCAGCATGGTTTCCACGCCGATGATGCCGAACGGCGCGCGGTCGAACTCTTGCTCCTTTTCATAGGAAGCGTGCGGCGCGTGGTCGGTGGAGATGGCATCAAGGGTGCCGTCTTTCAAACCGGCGATAATGGCGTCGATGTCTTCCTGGGTGCGCAGCGGCGGGTTCATCTTGGCGTCGGTGTTGTAGCCGCGGCAGGCTTCGTCGGTGAGCGCGAAGTGATGGGGACAGGCTTCGCCCGTCACTTGCACGCCCTCGGCCTTGAAGCGGCGAATCTGCTCCACGGCACCAGCGGTGCTCACATGCAGAATGTGGATGCGGTTGCCGACTTCTTTAGCCACCGCACAGGCTTTGAATACGGCGATTTCTTCCGAAACGCGCGGCATTCCGCGCAGGCCAAGCTCAGCCGAAACCAGCCCTTCGTTCATCATGCCGCCGCCTTTGCCGACCCCGGCGTGGCCGCCGCCGGTGAGGGCGATATCTTCGCAGTGCAGCGAAGTAACCAGCCCGCAGGTCTTGGCATATTCAAAGACGCGGCGCATGAACCCGGCGTCCTGGATGGGGAAGGCGTCGTCGGAAACCGCGATCGCGCCGGTGGCCTTGAGTTCGGCGAATTCGCTGAGTTGCTCGTTCTTGGCGGCGATGGAGACCGAAGCGATGGGCAGCACGCGCACGCCGTTGCCTTCGGTGCGGGCGCGGTGCAGGATGTCTTCCACCACCGAGCGCCGGTCGATAGCCGGGTTGGTGTTGGGCATGACGCAAACCGTGGTCACCCCACCGCGCGCGGCGGCTTCGGTGAGCGAGCGGGTGTCTTCCTTATATTCCTGCCCAGGCGTGCGGCCGTGGACATGAATATCGAGCAAACCGGGCGTGACGACCAAACCGCTGGCATCGAATACTTCGGCCCCGTCTTTTTCGAGCGACGGTTCAATCGCCGCGATGCGCCCGTCTTCAATCAACACGTCGGCGACGCGATCTATATTTTGTGAAGGGTCGAGAACTCGACCGTTTTTAATTAAAAGATTCATTACAATGAAGTTATGTCATCCGTTTCTCACGGCCGACTTCTCAAACGATGCTGGCTGGAGACCACCCACTTCCCTGATCGCTCCACCACCCTGAAATAAACCGGCACACTGCCAGCAGGTGCTCGCGTGCAAAAGACTGTATAAAGAACTTTCACAACTACCGGATCTGGATTCACGGGATAATACATGGCGCTTGGCTCTGAGTTTTTGAATCCAGATATCGTCCCGAAGCTTTCCCAATCGGCACGAAATTCCTTCGCTCTGCTTGGATGCAGAGAATTCATTTCCTGCGCTTGATCCCACTTCTTCTCTTTAACCAATTGCAAGTAAGCATCAACCGTTGATTGGATGGCCTCAACCTGAGCGGACGACAACTGATATTCACGTGGCCCATTGGAAGAATTACCTGCTAATTGCGTTGGCATCGCCTGGTGCTCATGAGGCTGTTTAGAGCGCAACACTCCAAAGATCACTGCACTACCAATAAAAACACCAACAATAATCCCTGCAATCAGCTTGGAGTTCTTCATCCCTCTTCCCCGCCCAACAACAAATACAGCAGCGCCATGCGTGTCGCTAAACCATTCGTCACCTGGTTCAGAATCACGCTCTGCGCGCCATCGGCGATTTCGTCGCTGATTTCCACGCCCCGGTTCATCGGGCCGGGATGCATCACGATGGCATCGGGTTTTGCCAACTTCAGGCGACGTGCGTTCAAACCATATTGAATGGAATATTCCCGCGCGCCGGGCAGGAACACGCCGTCCATGCGCTCGTTTTGCAAGCGCAGCATCATCACCACGTCGGCATCTTCCAACGCAGTTTCGACGTTGGTTTCCAGCCGTGCGCCGAACGCCTCGAACTCGCGCGGCAGCAAGGTTTGCGGGCCGCAGAGGGTGACGTTGGCGCCCATCTTTCGCAGACCCCAAAAGCCACTGCGCGCCACACGCGAGTGCAGGATGTCGCCGACGATGGTGACATTGAGGCCGTCGAAATCTTTCTTGTGCTCGCGGACGGTGAGCAAATCGAGCAGCCCCTGCGAGGGGTGCTCGTGGGTGCCGTCACCGGCGTTGATGATGTGGCCTTTCACATACTGCGAGGCCAGCAGCGGAGCGCCGGAGTTGGGGTGACGAATCACTACGCAGTCGGCGGTGAGCGCGTCGAGGGTTTGCAGTGTATCCTTGAGGCTCTCGCCCTTGGCGGCCGAGCTTTGCGCCACCGCGATGTTGATGGTTTCGGCGCTCAGGGTTTTCCCGGCCAGCTCGAACGAGGTGCGGGTGCGGGTGGAGTTTTCGTAGAACAGCGTAATCACGCTGCGTCCGCGCAAAGTAGGCGCTTTCTTGACGCGCCGCGCCAGCAGCTCTTTGAAGTTCTCCGCCGTATCGAGCACCAATGAAATCTCATCGGCGCTCAGGTCGCGCAGGCTTAGAATGTGTTTTTGGCTCAGTTGCATTTTATATTCACCACAGAGGACACAGAGATCACAGAGATCACAGAGAAAAGACCTTTGCTTGCTTTATGGTTGGTTTATTCTTCTACTCGTCCAATTAACGTCGATACACCTTGAGAGGTTTTTCAGGTTGCACAGTAAAAATCAGGCTCACTTACTCTCTTCTTTCTCTGTGACCTCTGTGTCCTCTGTGGTTAATTCTTCTCTATCCTCACCAAGTCTTCACCGTCGGTTTCGCTCAGTAGCACTTGCACGTCTTCATCGCGGGCGGTGGGGATGTTTTTGCCGATGAAGTCGGCGCGGATGGGCAACTCACGGTGGCCGCGATCGACCAAGACGGCCAACTGCACGCGGGCGGCGCGGCCGAATTCGCCCAGGGCGTCTAAGGCGGCACGGATGGTGCGGCCGGTGAACAGCACGTCGTCGACCAGCACCACGGTTTTACCTTCGATGCTGAAAGGCAACTCGGTTTTTTGCACGGCGGCGCGGCGGGTGGCATAGTCGTCGCGATAGAGCGCGATATCGAGCACGCCCACCGGCACGGTGGTGCCTTCGATCTGTTCGAGATGCACCGCGATGCGCCGGGCCAGAGGTTCGCCCCGCTTGGGGATGCCCACCAGCACCACGTTTTCCACGCCGCGATTGCGTTCGGTGATTTCGTGAGCCACGCGTTTGAGGGCGCGCGCCACGTCACCGCTTTCCAGCAAAACGCCGTTTCCGGCTCCTTGTTTTTCGCTCTCTTGCTTCGCCATGACTCATAAAAAAAGCCCCGCCGCTCCGCAAATTGCGGAATGACGAGGCTTGACATTCAGTTCAAAACAGCTCTTTAATTGTTTCATCGTTGCCCTTGCGTGCCTCACGGGACCCGCTTAAAAGACCACGAAAATAATAACAAGAACAGCCGGTTTCGTCAATTACTTCTCATCAATACTCTCTTCTTTTTGTTTAACCACAGAGGACGCAGAGGTCACAGAGAACGGCGAGAGGAATTTAGCCACAGATTGACACAGATTGACACAGATTACACAGATGAGGTTTGGGTAAGCGGTTTGGTTTGGCTTTATTAACAAGCTCGGGACAACCCGGCTTGCTCACGCGCGCGGTTCTTCAGTGACGCCCGGTTGCCTACTTCTGCATTCAGACTTCTGACTTCATCCCCCGGTTGCCTGCCGTTGCGCTTCGCCGAAATAGGCCGGCGCGGTAATCACCACACCATCGATTTCCTCGCCCAGGGCGTCGCGCGCATCGTTGACGACCTTGCGCAATGTGACTGCAGCAAAGAACTCCGGCGAATATTCCTGCCCGTCGATATGGAATTTGCGGTCTTTGCCGATATGGCGTTTCGTGAACTGCACCACCCGCTCGGGGTCGGAAACCAGCGCATTCACAGCGACTTCGCCGACCACGAAATGCGGCGGTTCGCTGAAGATGACCGATGGCGTGGTGGAAGCGCCTTCGGCGTTTTTAATAACGACAGGGTCGCCATTTTCCAGGCAGGCGACGGCGGTGTTTGAAGTGCCTAAATCAATTCCAAGAACTCGTCCCATGTTTCCTCCGGCACTAACCTCTTTAATTCGGTTTCTATTACAGGGGAATTATCTTGCAAACAGGTTAAGCCCCGGTGAAATTCAGGATAAATCTGCGAGGGTGGCGGGAGGATGTGGCAGAAACGGCAGGTAAGGGGTTATAGGTCATAGGTTATAGGGGATGGGCAACAGATGAATCGCTCGCCTGGAATATCGGCAGATTTATCCTTACCTCATCTCCTGCTCTTCTTCCTCCACGCCCATGTCTGCGCACTGGTTTCGGAGGGCGATATTCGCTTGGAACAGCTCACATGTAAAAGCGAGGGATAAGTGCGGACACCATATCCCCGATACCTATCGAACCTCTGCCGCAGCACTTTCCTTTTTTCGGCGGGTGAACGGACGAGGAGTATCTTGTGCAGCCTGCCCCAACTGATAGGTGCCCGGTTTTCTTCGCTTTGATAGAGTTCCGGCGGCAATTTGGGGTTGAGAAAATTCAACTGCATCAACTCGCGCACAAAGCTGATAATGAATTCCGGTGCCGGTGTTATATCGTCCCGGCCGTCGAGTTCGCCTTGTCTTTGAAAAGGCTTGAGTTCGATGAAAAGATGGACACCGTAACTGAAGAGTTTGCGGCACACTTTCATATCAGAGGTGGCCTGCATCTCCTCCAAGACACCATCCAGGGCTTCCTGGTGTTTTCCCAGTTTGATAAGAGACAACGCTTTGAGATAACAAAATTCAGAAAAAGAGTGCGCACCACAGGCAAATTGCTCGTTTGTCAAAGCCCATTGCGCCAGTTCCACACATTTTTTGGGGTCTTTATACTGGAGAATCCAGAGTCCTCGGGAAACCACCAGCTCAAAATCTGCAAGCGCTTGGCGCGCACTAAAATACTCAAAGGCCTCGAACTTACTTAAAGCCTGTTGCCAGGCCTCAAGCGAATCCGCAAGCGGCCGTTCCTCTTCGAGTAAAAGTCGCGTTATCTCCGGATTTTCCCGATATCGTCTCATAAACAGTGATTTTCTTAATCTTTCATTACATTCTACCGCTATAACGACACAATGAATTTTCACCGCATGCTGGCCATTCTGTACTTTTTGCCAGAGTCAACGGGAGGAGAGGACAAGCAAAAAGCCTGGCACAACCCGGCTTGCTTACGCGCGCGGTTCTTCGGGGTCAACTTTGCCACAATGTCGATTTCTTAACGTCTAAAGCCCTGGGCCACCTGATACACTTTCCCCTGTAATTGCCGTTGCCTGACCTTATGATTACACAACGCGCCTGGCTGGTGGGCGTGGTGGGGTTTTGTTTCTACCTCATCACCATCGTGAACAACTTGCCGTCGTTTTTTTACGCGCTCACCTGGCTGGCGGCGGGCGTGCTTGGCTCGTCGCTGGGCATTGCCTTTCTCTCGCTCATCGGGCTGCGGTGCGCCTGGCGGGTGCCGCGTGAGATTGTGACCGAAAACTACTCCGACGATGCCGGTGGGCCTTCCATCGAAGTGCAGTTGGCCAACGCCGGAACGCTCAATAAAACCGGAGCGCTGCTGGAAGTGCGCCTGGAACGCATTAACGACGGGCAGCAATTTTCGCAAAAATTCCTGCTGGAAGCCCTGCCTTCGGGCACCAGCATTTCCACTTCCCTGCCCTTGCGCCACTTGCGGCGCGGGCGCTACAAAGTGACCGAACTCCACCTCATCGGCTCCGACGTGCTGGGGCTGTTCACGGTGCGCAAGCGGGCGGTTTATAATTCCGATTTCGACAGTGTGCTCCACAAAGCCAAGCGGCGCAGCGAAGATGAGGCACCCGAAACAGAAGAACTGGTCGTCGGCCCGGCGGCACTTATGCACAACAACGCCCCCCTCTCTTCGGATTTACGGGCGGTGGGCGAATATGGCGTGCCGCTGGCGCGCTATATGGGACAAGGCGAAGATATACGCGGCACCCGCCTCTATGCGCCAGGCGACGACCTGCGCCACGTGCATTGGAAATCGACCGCCCGCAAAGGCCAACTAGTGGTAAAAGAGTTCCACCACGTGCTGCAGGAGCAATCGTTGGTAGTGTGGGACGGCAGCGCACCGGCCAGGGAAGACAAACCGAAACGAAGCCGCAAGAACGACAAAAAACAGGCCCAAAAAGCAACGCAAAAGGGCGATGCTAATTCCCGCTTCGATGTGGGCTTCAACGCCGAGGAGTGGAGCCTGCGCCTGGCCGCTTCGGTGTGCCGCTCATTGCTCGAAAATAAGCGTCCCTGCTTACTGCTGCGCCTCGATTCCAGCCCCCAACTGCTGGGCACCGAGGGCGGCGGGCTGACGGTGAACCAGGTGGCCTCGGCGCTGGCCGGTGCCAATGCCGACCGCACCCGGCCTTTTGTGGAAGCCTTTGCGCCGTTTCGAGGACGCTGGCAGGGCGGCGAGATTTACATCGTCACCACGAACCCTACCCCGCTGTTGGCCGAACTCGGCAAGCAACTCACCATCGCCGGAATGCGGGTGACGGTGGGCGTGGTCGATCCCGCTGCATTTTCCACCACGCCCCAGTTGCACACCCCGGAATATGATGCCGGGATGCGCGCGCTGCTCAAGGTGGGAGCGCATGTGGTGACACTCTCGCCGCAAAAAGATTCGCGCAATTTCGCAGGGCCATTGCTGGCCGCCACCCGCTCGATGCTCGAACATGGCGTGACGGCTGTGCCGGGCGGAACTCGGAGCCGTCTTGCACCGTCTCCAGTGGAGGTGATTTGAGGCTGCCAACCCGGCAATACCAATCCCAGATATTATCTTCCTCTGCAGCAGGTAGACAGTAGACAGTAAACAGAATATGGGGAGACAACCAAACTTTGATGGCTACCGTAAGCATCCCACGCCCGTCGGCCTCGCGCACGAGGCTGACGAGCTTTACAGGTGACTCATCGACATCGACGTCCGGTTGCCTTCCTATATGCTGTCTACCATCTACTACCTACCCGCCCTGACAGGAAGTTATTTTGCAAAAAGGTATAACCCGCTCTCCTTATGAAAATCGCGCCTCCAGCTACACTCATTACCCACGGCCGGCGTTATGCCGATGGAGACACCGATGCCTGGAACGAACTGCTTCTGCGCTATGGGGTGGCCTATGCCTGCACGCTGATCTCCATCGTGGCGGCCCAACTCTACGTGCCGACGTCGTTTGCCGTGATGTTGGGGGTTATCACGCTGCTGGGCCTGCCGCTTTCGCTCTATTTGCGCAAGTCGGGCATGCGGCTGTTCGGGCGGCAAATTCCGCGTTTCCTCATCAACAGCACCGTCGTGGTTACCACAGCGGCGGCTTGTTTCTATTTACTGATCCTGACCCAGCCCGAACTGTTTACACGCGGCATTTACCACGCCGTGATGGTGGGATCTTCGGCCAACGATTCCATTGCGATTTTGATGAGTATGTTCCTCATCTTCGCCGCTACCCGCTCGCTGGCCATTATCAACGATAAAGACGCCGTGCTTAGTGCGGTGCCTTCGTTTTCGGTACTTTTGCTGCTCATCGTGGTGCATCGCGGCCCGGCGGTGGTAGCCTACTTCCTGATCTGGGCCATTACCGCAGCCGTGCTGTTTGCGCTCGACCACCGGCTGGAATCGCGGCAGAGTGTGAGCGGCACCATCCCTTCGCTCGAACCCGGCCAGGATATTAAGCTCTCGGCGCGCGGCTTGATGTCGGTGATGAGCTTTTCACTGATCTGCGCCATCGGCATCTCCTACTGGCTCAGTAGCCGCAACCCCGAAGACAGGGGCGCGGTGGAAGACTGGATTCTGGGCATGGCCGGGCGCATGACGCAACTGGCGCTCAACATTCCCGATGTCTCGGTGAACTCTGGCCCGGAACGCCAGATCGACTTTACCTCCGGCCCGGCCCTGCCCACCCGCACCGAGCTGTGGGTGGTGCGCGCGCTCAGCGGCGATGGCCGTGTGCTGCAGCCCGAATATTGGCGGCTGTTTACCCTCACCGAATATAACGGGCAGTCGTGGTCGCAAACCTCGGGTTCGGGCACCAGCATTCCGCTGCAGCAACTCGACCCCGGCCTGTTTCCTCCGTTCAACCAGGGCGGTTTCTCGCCGCGTGGCAATAATGGCGGGCAAAATGGTTTTTCGCGTCGTGGCAATTTCGGCGGGCAAAATGGTTCTTCTCCCCGCAGGGATAACCGCGAACAAGGCACCAATACGGGTAACTACACTTTCAACCTACGCCGCACCCAAAACCAGAATGGGAACCAGGGTGGCGGCCAGAACATGATGCCGCGCCGCCGCCGTGGCTACGACGTGGCCGAGCAACACCCGAACGGCATGGAGATTTTGCGGTCGTTTGGCACCGACCC